>Ga0105249_10001443_pt1 | contig 20803 bp, 19 predicted proteins | sample KBSS44metaG_FD_81522 | JGI IMG/M metagenome (GOLD analysis project Ga0105249, IMG submission 81522) | Switchgrass rhizosphere microbial communities from Kellogg Biological Station, Michigan, USA - KBS S4-4 metaG | ecosystem: Host-associated > Plants > Roots > Rhizosphere > Soil | place...
CGAAGCCTACATCATGAATAACCAATACGATGATGCAATACGTATTGCGGACCGGCTGTTGGAAATGAATCCACAAATGAGAGTTGCTCTTGAAACAAAAGGTTGGTGTTATGGAATGAAAGGTGATTGGCATAAAGCCGCAGAATACTTTACAGAAGTTCACCGGCTGACAAATCATCCATTGAAAGGGTTGGCGCCACTTGGCTTTGCTTACGGCATGCTGGGTGAAAAAGAAAAGGCGCTTGATATCATTAAAAAAATTGAACAACGGCAAACTGAAGAACCACATGCTGTTCTCGACCCTGACCTGATGATGGTCTGGTGGTCATTAAGAGATATGGATAAGACTTATTATTACATGCATAAGTGTATTGAACAGCAGATGGGGCCATTTAATTATATGCTCGAACTTCCCATGATGGACGGTATAGAAGAGGACCCACGAATAAAAGCGTTGCTTGATAAAGTTCGGGACAGATATAGCGCTTAAAAGAAGCTGATAAAGTCGTTAGCTATTTATAGATTTTCTCTTTAAATAAAAGCCACCATGAAACAAGCTGCGTTCCTATTTATTATTGTCATTATTTTTTATTCCGGTTTTTCTGGTTGTTCAAAGCCGAGATATGAGACAGGAATTTTAACAGGCACCTTAATTGATGGAAATGGTGGCCAACCAAAGAAAAATCAACTTATCCTGATCAATAATGGAAAAATTGAAGCCATTAAAGATGGCAATGAAAAAAATAAATACCAGTTTGATAATTTCATCGATGCACGAGACAAATTTGTAATGCCGGGTTTTTATGATATGCACGGTCACATTACAATGAATTACCGTACACTTAATTTGGTGAATGGTATTCCTGAAATGAGTGTAAAATATGATCAGCCTTCTGCGGAATGGACTTTAAACAGCCTTTTATATTATGGTGTGACGTCCGTAAGAGAAACAGCAGATTTTCTTGATGAAGGTCTTGCATTGCAGGCAGCGGTAAGAAAAGGAGAATTAGCAGGCCCCGAAATTTTTACTTGTGGACCACTACTTGAGTTTTCAAACCCAATGTTTAAAACAATGTCAGTAGTTGTTCGTACACCTGAAGAAGCGAGGGCAGAGGTACAACGTGAAAGTAAAGCAGGCATTCAATTTATTAAGGTGTATGTAAATATGCCGCCCGATATTTTAAAAGTTATAATTGATGAGGCACATAAAAATAAAGTAAGAGTTCTTGGACATTTGGGGGCAACAACCTGGAAACAGGCGATAGAAGCAGGAATTGATGGCCTGGTACATCCGGGGCCGTATTGTGATCCAGCATTTACAAACCTTCATTCTGATACTGCTATCAATATATTAAAATTGATGGCTGATAAAAAAGTAGCAAACGATCCAACGTTGATCGTTACTAAAAGCGTTTTAGACTCAAAGTATGGGGATAGTATTGTTAAGTCCTGGCCATTCACCCTTCCGGTTGAGACAAAAAAAGGATGGGATCAGCAAAATAAGGTGTTCTCAACTATGTTTCCTCCAGGGTATAATTTTGACGGCGAATTAAAATTGAATCTGGAATACGTGAATATGGCTTATCGGACAGGTGTTCCATTATTGCTCGGTTCAGATTTTAATAACAACAATATCATTCCCGGCTATAGCCTTCACCAGGAATTACAACTTTTTTCAGACGCCGGAATTCCCACTGATAAGATCATAAGAATAGCAACCCATGATGCGGCTGAATGGCTGGGAGTATTAGCCCAAAGCGGTACGATTGAAAAAGGCAAAAATGCAGACATTCTTATTCTGAATAAAAATCCGCTGGAAAATATTTCCAACACATTGTTTATTGATAATGTGATCCATCATGGGAAAATTATTGAGCGGGGAAAACTTTTAACTAAGGTGCAATAGAAGGAGTGTATTATAAAACGAATACGAGATTGATTATACTCTATTTTGTAATAAAATAAAAAATATGAAGGGCTTTATTTTCTTTTTAACTGTATGCTTTTTTATTTCCTGCAATCAAAATCAAACAGCAAGTAAAACTGCAGTCGCAACAAATTTTGATTCGGCATATCAACCAGCAACATTTGCCGATGCAGGACGCATGGAAAAAATTATGCAGGCTTTTCCAATCATCGATAAAATTTTTAAAGATTATGCTGATTCAAACCATTTACCCGGAGTTGCTTATGGATTAATAGTAGATGGCAAACTGGTTTATAAAGGAAATATTGGATACACTGATATTGAAAAGAAGACTCCTGTTACATCCTCTTCACTATTTCGTATTGCAAGTATGAGCAAAAGCTTTGCAGCAATGGCAATTTTAAAATTGCGTGATGAAGGGAAACTGAATCTGGATGATCCTGCATATTTATACATTCCTGAATTAAAAAATTTAAAATACCCCACTGCTGATGCACCGCATATCACTGTTCGCCATCTCATGTCACATAGCGCAGGCTTTCCTGAGGACAATCCATGGGGCGATCGCCAGCTTGCAGATACGGATAAAGATCTTCTTGAATTGATCGGCAAACAGCTTTCATTTAGTAATCCACCAGGCATTGCTTACGAGTATAGCAATCTTGGTTTTGCATTGCTTGGAAAAATTATTACCAAAGTTTCCGGAATGCGTTACCAGGATTATATCAAAAAAAATATCTGGGAACCACTCGGCATGAAAACAACTACCTATGAATTTGCTGATGTTGCTCCCGATAAATTAGCGCATGGCTATCGTTGGCTAAATGAAAAATGGAATGAAGAAACTTTGTTACACGACACTCCTGATGGTTCATGGGGGGCAATGGGTGCCATGATCTCTTCTATTGATGAGTTTGCAAACTATATGGCTTTTCATATGTCAGCATGGCCACCGAATAATGCACCGGATAGCGGACCGATAAAAAGAAGTTCAGTAAGAGAAATGCATCATCCCTGGAGATGGAATGGTTTTAATCCCAATTTTAAATTTCCGGATGGTAGAATTTGCCCGGTAACAACTGCTTATTGCTTTGGACTGAACTGGATGAAAGACTGTGAGGGTAAAACTTATATTGCTCACAGCGGAGGTCTTCCTGGTTTTGGAAGTCAATGGCGCATCATGCCTGATTATGGTATCGGCATTGTATCATTTGCAAACCGTACTTATTCACCCATGGGCCTTGTAAATCTGAAAATACTAGATACAATCATTAAGATTGCACAACTGCAACCCATGCAATTGCCTCCATCAAAGATCCTGGAACAAAGGAAAAATGAACTTGTAAAGCTTTTGCCTGATTGGAACAATGCAGAGCAAAGCGGGATCTTTGCGGAGAATTTTTTCCCTGATTACCCGATTGATACGTTAAAAAAATATGCAAGAGATCTCTATGCAAAAGCTGGAAATATTATTTCGGTAAAAGAAGTAAAAGCCGAGAACCAATTGCGTGGTTCATTTATAATGCAGGGAGAAAAAACAGATATTGAGATCTATTTTACATTATCTCCGGAGAATCCTCCGTTAATACAGGAATATCATATAAGGGAAGTTCCAAAAAAATAATCATAAGAAACCGCAAGCTGACATTGGATAAAAGCATATCTTTTCGAATATATATTTCAAACAATTGAACAAGCTACTTGGCCTAACCACCTTTTTGGTCATAGTATTGGTTTTAATTGCTTTCAGCAGATCGCATACTGTATTGCCTGTTGATACTACAACCAACTACTTCACTGAAAGCCCTGCTGCTTTACAAAGAAAGGTGATCGGCTGTGCTCCAGATAAAAATAAATCAGCCTTCGATCATCATGATGATACGATGATGATGGCTCATGTAAAGAAGCAATTCTTTCCAACACCCCCAGGCACCGAAGAAATTTTTTCAAATGATAATAAACGATCAGCAGGTGTTTTAAAAAATGGAATTCTCACTATAGATCTTGAAGCAAGAGAAGGCATGTGGTTTCCTGAAACACATGAAGGTGAAGCCATTCGTGTTTATGCATTTGCGGAAAAAGGGAAACTATTACAATTACCCGGACCTGTTATCCGTGTACCGGAAGGAACAATCATCAAAGCGACCATTCAAAATAAATTAGATACTGCAATGACGCTGCATGGCTTTTGTTCCAGGCCAGCTGTTGCCGGAGACAGTATCATCATTCAACCGGGTGCAACGTATGAAGCAACGTTTAAAGCCGGACAACCTGGTACTTATTTTTACCGTGCTTCAGCCAGTAATGAGATCTGGTTTTTCGGTCTCATACTCCCGCATTTTACCGATAGCCAGTTATTCGGTGCATTCATCATTGACCCTGCTGATAAAAAACCGGATCCTAAAGAAAGAATTATGATGATAAGCCTGTGGAATAACAATATAAAATTCGATTCCACAATGCATGAACAAGTTGCTATTAATGGTTTGACATGGCCTTTTACAGAGAGGTTGACTTATAAACAAGGTGAAGAAGTGAACTGGAAAGTGATCAATGCAAGCAATCAGCAACACCCGATGCACCTGCATGGTTTTTATTATACAGTAAACAGTCATGGAAATTTATATAGGGATTCTGCTTCCGATAAAGAGAGTATGCATAATGCAGTAACAGAATTATTAAATCCGGGTGAAACCATGTCGATGCATTGGGTGCCGGAAAGACCAGGTAACTGGTTATTTCATTGCCACACCATGTTTCATATTTTGCCTGAATCGTTTTTGCGCAAGATCCCTAAAATGGAAGAGATGGATCCGAAAGACATGACTAAACATGTAAAATATGGAATGGGTGGCCTTATTATGGGTTTGCAAATATTACCGTCTGATAAAAATTGGAAACTTGTAAAGTTTGAAAACCTTAAGGAACGAAACCTCACATTAATAGTAAAAGAAAAACCAAACTGGTGTGACTCCGCTACGGGGAACGGTTTTATTTTATTGGAAGGAAATCAAACATCGGATGAAAACGTAAATGTTCCGGGCCCATCTATCATATTGAACCGTGATGAACTGGTGGCTATAAAAGTGATCAACAAATTAAAAGAAGCAACCACTGTTCACTGGCATGGACTTGAGATTGACAGTTATTTTGATGGCGTATCCGGTTGGGGTAGTTTTAAAAAAATGCTGGCGCCGATCATTCAACCCGGCGATTCCTTCGTCGTGCATATGCGACCCCCACGTTCAGGTACTTTTATTTATCATACTCACATGCACAATGCACAATTGTTTGCAGGCATGTACGGTGCATTGATTGTAAAAGATCCGGAAGAGAATTATGACAGAGAAAAAAACAAAGTGATAATACTGGGAGAAAATAATGTGGGTGCAGTATTTGTAAATGGAAAAAAACAACCTGATACCTTGTATATGAGAAAAGGAATGAGCTACCAGTTTCGGATAATTAATATTACTGCAGGATGGGCTGATCTGGAAACTTCAATCACGCATAATGGTTCGACGGTGAACTGGAAGTCCCTTGCAAAAGACGGAGCAGATCTTCCATCCTATCAACAAAAAATAAAGCCTGCATTAAGCCAACCTATTTCCGTAGGACAGACACTTGATTTCGGTTTTACACCTGAAGAAGCTGGTGATTATTTGTTCCAGGTAGGTGATACATATGGCTTTTTACAACCACCTATCACCATGGTAATACGTGTGAAGGAATAGCTCGTTTATTTAATTGCTTCTTCCAGTTGTTTTAAAATAGCACCAAAATTTGCATGAGCATTATTATTCAAAAGAATAATTGTTTTTTGCTTATCAATATAACGGATGATCTGTGTTTTATATCCCGGGTTATCTCCGTTATGCTGTACAATTTTTCCAAAAGAAGGATCATTTCTTAACTCCCATCCAAAACCATAATTTGAAAAATTGCCGTTATTTAATTTCATCGGAGTAAATGCATCCTGCAATGTTGATTGCTTTATTAATTTCTCTGTGTATAATGCTTTATCCCATTTCAGCAGATCTGTCGCGGTTGAACTGATACGTCCCGGGCCTTTGCGATTGCCTAACCAGATTGTATAATTAGATGATGGGAATGAATCGGCACGAACCCATTTATTTCTTTCTTCAACATAAATATGCCCGATCGCAAAATTTTTTGTTGCTTTCTTTTCTTCCAATGTTCTTATATCCGTGCTTTTCATCTTTAGTTTTCTAAAGATCCAGCTGCGGCACATTTCTATAAAATCTTTACCGCTTGCTTTTTCTGCAATGCTTGCAAGCAGCATATAACCGGTATTGCTGTATTCATACTTTTCTCCCGGCTCAAAATGTTTTGGTGGTGCATACTTATTTAAATACTCAATGCAATCAGGGTTACCTGCCACTTTGGTTTTATCCCAGTATTTATCCATGATGTCCTGGTAATCGGGCAACCCGCTTGTGTGTGTAAGCAAATTGCGGATCGTAATTCCTTTATAAGGTATTTCAAGATACTTGCTGACTGAATCATCATAGCTTAAGAGTCCTTTTTCTTCCAGCATCATGATGATCATTGCTGTGAATTGTTTTGAAACAGATGCCAGTTCGAAGATGTCAGAAGTTTGTAATGGTATTTGATTTTCAAATTCACGATAACCAAATGCTTTGTGATAAATCGGTTTGCCGCTTTCTGCAATTAAAACAACACCGCTAAAATCCTTTTGTGCTGCAAATAATGAATCAAGTTTTTCTTGTTGTGAAAAGAGATTGTAGTTAATAAGCAGAAGAAAAAATAAAATATTTTTCATGATAGCTTTTATTCCAGGTGATATTCTTTTTCAATTTTCTTGATCAGTAGAGTAGCAAAACTTTTCTCGGCTTCTGCCCATCCATTGATCACTTTTCTTGTAAAATACATATTATTGTATCTCATGCAGATCTCATTAATAATATCAGGATCATTAGTTAACAAAGGGGGATTGCCATCCGGCATAGTAACGAATTCTGCGGAGGATTGTATCATTTTCTGAAAAACAGCAGCATCAAATAACTTATTATAGGACACGAATAGGTCATGTCGGTTTTCAAATTGCATCTGTGGTGGACCTATTCCATAAATATCATTAAAATAAAAGTAATAATAGCCGAGGCTGTCGAGTAACGAGATATTGTGTACCAGGCGAAGATTGCCTGAGCTTTTCATTTGTTCATAGGTTTTATTTACCGTATGAAGCCCAAAATCGGCAAGAGGAACAGATTTCGCAAAGAAATATATTTTGCCAGTTAATCTATTTCTATCGGGGCTTTTTAACAGATCAATTAATGTATCAATCATTTTATTAGACTCTGTATGCGTTTCAATTGTATAGGTAAAATTTGAAGTATCGGCTTCCAGGTCATGCAGAAGCGAACGCATAAATTGTCTTTCCCGCTGATTTTCTACATAATGTTCCCGCTGATTCTCTACAAAAAATCCAAGGGTTACCGCAAGAAATAACATTAAGAATTCCCAGAAATAATGTGTCCATTTCTTTCTTTCCGTATGTGCATGATGATGTACTTCCATTTTTATTCGTTTTCTAAATGATAGTGTTTTTGAAGCATGCTGATAAGATGAATGGCCGATGTTCTTGCGCTTACGCCATAGCGTTGCATGCCATGATTGCGTGTATAAAGAAAATGAAGATTGCCGATCAAAGCTTTGATCGCTTCAGGATCTTGATTGATGGGTAAATGATCATGTTCTGAAGGTAAGGGCATCTTTAAAATCCGGCCAGTAGGGAATTGCAAATAGTCTTGTCCCTTTTCCCACATATCCTTATACATTTGTTGAAATACCGAAGCATCAAAAACCAAAACGATATTTTTTGAACATTCATCCTGCGCATTTTTCCATGTATCAGTTAATGCTTTTAATTGCTCTATCTTATAATAGTAATTAGCAATGCTGTCTGCAATTTCATGGTTTTCTATCAGTCGAAGATTACCGGAACTTTTCATTTGATTGAAAGTACGGTCTGTCGGTATATACGGATTGTTTATGCCGAGAGCAGCCCTTGCGAGATAATACATCTGTGGGGCTTTCCACGCAGCGTCATCATGGGAATGCAGCAACGAAATCAATGAGTCCATCATTAGCATGGCTTTATCATTCACGAACCATGTCCTTTGAAAAGTAAGAGTATCTTTCTTTAAATCTTCAACCAGGCTTGCTATAAACTTTTTTTCCCGTTTATTTTCTATGATATGTTCCCGCCAGTTTTCTACAATAAAGCCAAGAGTGACAGCAAGGAACAGCATGAAGAATTCCCAGAAATAATGTGTCCATTTTTTTCGTTCCGTATGAGAATGTGCATGTACTTCCATAATTATTTTTTATTGAATTGTCTTTCCACAAATTCAAAAGTTGCTGTGTAGGCTTTTACCCAATTACCGTAAAGTAAAAAACTATGCACTTCGTCGGGTAATACTAATTGCTCAACATGAACCCCTTGTTTACGTAGCAGCTCTGCCATGTTCACTGATTCGCTGAAAGGTACATTGCGGTCGTCGTCGCCGTGGATCATCAGCACCGGGTTCTTCCAGCCTTTTACAAAATATTCCGGTGATGATTCATATGCTTTTTTTGCAATAGCAGGGAATTTTGCATAGTCGTACCATTGTGCAAATGTGGGGATCTCAGTATTCCAGTTATGCACTCCATGGATATCTACACCGCAGGCAAAAAGGTTGGAAGCTTGTGCTAATCCATGCGCTGTAAGATAACCGCCATAAGAGCCGCCCCATAATGCGATCTTGTTTGCATCAACATCAGGACGACTCTTTAAATACTGACCAGCCCCAACCAGGTCTTTTACTTCACTGGCGCCTGATGCTCCATAGTTCAATGCTTCCCTGAATTCAAGACCATAACCAATCCCACTGCGATAATTTAATGATAACACAACATAACCCTTACTGGCGAAATATTCATTTAGCGCATAGGCATTGGAATAATACTGGCTGTAATGAAAACCTAAAAGCATTTGTCTTCTTGAGCCGCCATGTATAAAAATGATGGCAGGATGTTTATCACCCGGTTTATGATTGGGCGGTAAAAACAAATCGCCATAGGCATTCATCCCGTCAGTTGCTTTTATTGTCACGAATTGTGGCGGTACAAATGTGGAAGGAAAATCATTGGGGAAAAATTCTTTGGCGATATCATTTACCGAATTATTTTTTACAATGGCAGGCCAGGCAGGCTTTGTTGCAGATGAATGAAGAATAGCAATGCCATCATTAATTATTACCGGGCTCCATTCTATTTCATTTCCTTTTGTTAATTGTTCGGTTTTACCATCAGCGATCGATAATTTCCAAATGTGCCGACGATTGATGTCAGAGATATTTGTTGTGTAATAAATTGTTTGGCGGTCATTGGAGAGGGTTACATTTTCTATTTCACCATCACCGGAAGTAAGCAGCTTTGTAGCTCCTGTATTTATATTCAATGAGTATAAATGCTGCCATCCATCTTTTTCATAGGGAAAAACAAGTTGATCTCCTGTACACCACCAAAGTAAATTCTCTTCAACAGGAATATCATTTAAGAATACACTTCCTTTTCCTTCAGATGCTTTCCACAACTCTTTTGCTTTGCCCGATTGAATATCGAAAGTTCGGATATTCCATGGGTTACCCTCCTGTACCGGAACAAAAGGAATTATATTATTCATGTTGGGAATACGTATATAAGCCAGTTGCTTGCTATCAGGCGACCACGTCGGGTAAGTATCATTATCCATACTGGTTTCAACAAAGCTTACAGTTTTTGCATTCACTTTGTAAATGCCAATAAAAGAATGATTGCCCCGATCACTTGTGAAAGCAATCATTGTTCCATCTGGTGACCACCGAATTTGTGATTGTCCACCTCTTGATTGAAAAAGTTTTTCCGGCTTAATTGAAGTATCAGTTAATGAGGTGACCCATATTTGGCCTGCTGAACTATACGCCAGTTTTTTGCTATCGGGAGAAATTTTAAAATTTGATCCTGCAATAATTTTTCTTAACCCGCTTCCATCCTTATTCATGATCCAAACATTTCTGGCAGTAGATATTTGTAAAAATGCCGGGTTAGCAGGTTCGCCATTGTTATTGTTGGGATTTCCTCTTACAAAAACCAGTTGGTTACCGTCTGGTGTAAATTCAAGACTATTGATATCCATTCCGTCATCGCCACTGTAAGCAGTTATTTTTTTTGCATTGAAAGCCGGCGCTTCGGCCACATAAATATTCCGGGATCCTTTATCATTAAAAACCCAGGCAATTGCTCTACCATCTATAGAAGATGTAAGCTCGGTTGGAAAAGGAGCGGATAGATAGTTCTCAATTGTTTGTCCGAAACTTTTATTTACTAAAAGAATAAAAACAAAAAGTAGCTTCTTCATACTATTGATTTAATTTAAATGATATTCCTCTTCGATCAGGGTAAGTGTTTTTTTAGCTTCATTCAATAATTTTTCGGCAACCACTATAAAATATAAATTTGAATTCTTTCGAAAATGAACCCGGTTACAGAATTCATTGATATCGCTTTTATCGTAACTCAATAATTGCGGATTATTTATTGGTTTTATAAAATTTAATCCATCGATCATTTTTTCAAATACACGATTGTCAAACATTTTATCGATGGATTGATACAGTATCAGCACCAACGATTCTTCTCTTTGTTCTATATAAAGAGTAAGACTATGAACAAGATTATCATAATTTGCCAAATCATCAGAAACTTTTTGATTGCTAATAAGCCGCCAGTTGCCGGCGTTTTTTAATTGTGAAAGAGTCCTATCGATCGTATAAAAACGAAATGTGCGGGGTATTTGTCTCGTATAATAATAAATTTCATTACCATATTGCTTAGTATCTGCATAGTTCATTAAATAAAGAAGGGAATCCATTATGTTATCCAGTCTTTTTCTTGTACGAACAATACTATCCAGTTGATCTATATCTTGTCGAAGATCTTCTGTGATCGAACGAATATACATTCGTTCCCTTTTGTGCTCTACATAATGCTCCCGCTGATTCTCGGCAAGAAAACCGGCAAACACGGCCAGAAACAACATTAAAAATTCAAATAAATAATGGGTCCATTTTTTTCTTTCAGTATGACTATGATGGTGGACTTCCATAATAATATTCTTATTTGATATGATATTCTTTCTTTAAGAATTCCAAAAGCATTGAGGCACGATTTATCATGCCATTATTCCATTCCAGGTAAAAAGCATTAATTGTTTTGGTAAAAACAAGACTGTTGATTAATCTTTGGATGTTTTCTTTGTCTTTATGGATCAACGGCGGATTGCTTTCAGGCCAGGGCCAACTCTGAAACTTTTGAGGGAAGCCTGATTTTTTATCGATTAGAATCTTGTTTAGCATTCCATTAAATTCATTGCCATTAAAAACACGGTTCATCGCTTCTATATTGTCCATTTTAAATTTTTCTTCCCGCTCTATTCGGACTTCATTTCGCCTGACTTCCAAATCATAACGCATAATTAAATCAGATGCTTGCTGGTTGCGAATCAACCTGAGATTTCCTGCATTTTTCAATTGCTGTATAGTGCGATCGTTACTGATAAAATAAGAGCTATTCGAAATAGGGCGAACATAGTGATAAACAAACTTTCCATATTTGTCAGGGTCAGGCATGTTTAAATAATAAAGAACTGAATCAATATTTCTAATCATCATCTTCCGAAAATTTAACTCAGCTCCCAATTGAGCCGTGTCAGACTTTAAGTCTTCGCAAATAGAATGGATGAACTGCTTTTCTCTATTGAGTTCCACAACGTGCTCCCGGAGATTTTCTGCTAAAAAGCCGGAGAACACAGCAAGGAACAACATTAAAAACTCCCAGAGATAATGTGTCCATTTTTTTCCAGAAGAGTGTGAGTGGTGATGGACTTCCATGATCTAATCTTTTTTAAAATAACTGTAAAGAAATGCAGCTGCAAAGCCCACAATTATATAAATGATCATTCGGATCATTCTGCCTTTGTTTTCGGGACTCATATAAATCGATTTACCTGTAATTTAATGAAAGAAATAAATTTTTATTTAGTAAAACCCGGCCCTTTTAAGGTTGTTCCGCTTTTAACCCCAGTGTGTTTTCCATTCTCAATTACCAGTTGTCCATTTACTAAAACAAAATGAAAGCCCTGGGAGAATTGATGTGGTTGTTCAAAAGTAGCTTTATCTGTCACTTCATTTATATCAAATACCACAATATCAGCAGCCATTCCTTCTTTTAGTAACCCACGGTCTTTTAATTGGAATTTTTGCGCCGCTAATGAAGTCATCCTTCTTATCATTTCTTCAATCGAAACTAATTTTTCATCTCTTACATATTTTGCCAGCACTCTTGCGTTGGTGCCATAAGCTCTTGGATGTGGCATACCTCTTCCATAAACAACTACGCCGCCATCGGCGCCAATCATATCAAAGGGATACTTTATAAAATAACGAACATCATCTTCATTCATGCTGTGATAAACCATTTGTGCGCCGCCGGCAAGCATCATATCTAAAATTGTTTCGGCTTCATTATTCATTTTTGCTTTTCGGCCCTTCAGTTTATTGATCTCCGAAATATTTTTTCCATTGAGTGTTGTATCGGCGCTATGAAAAGCAACATAAGCGTAACTGTAGCTTTTATACTTATATTTTTTCTGCATGTCCAGCATTTCACTAATTATTTGTTTATGCATGGCCCCATCATTAATTCTTTTTTTCAAAGAATCTTGTCCACCCGCCATTGCCCAATCAGGTAAACGAATACCAAGATTAGTGCTGCTCGCGGCATAAGGATATTGATCGATCGTTACATCATATCCTTCTTTTCTTGCTGCTTCGATCAATGGAAGTGTTTCTTTGCTTCTTCCCCAATTAGCGGGGCCGCTTACTTTAAAATGTGATATCTCAACAGGTATATTTGCCGCTTTCCCAATATTGATAGCTTCATTAATTGCATTGACTACCCCATTCTCTTCATTGCGTATATGCGATGCATAAACCCCATTATAAGATGCTGCTGATTTTGCAAGACCGATCACTTCTTCGGTATTACTGTACATTCCCGGTAAATAAATAAGACCGGTCGATAAACCAACTGCTCCATCCTTCATTGCCTGTGCCACCAGCTCTTCCATTTTCTTTTGTTCATCAACTGTTGCAAGCCGGTTGTCCAAACCCATCGCTTGTCTTCTTACTGTATTATGTCCAACAAGTGACGCAATATTGATGGAAGTTTTCATACTATCAAGCCGCCAGAAAAACTTTTTGAGATCATCCGCAGAGCCACCGCAATTGCCCGTGATCACAGTAGTCACTCCATCATATATATAATTATCAGCAGTGGGATTTTCAAAAATGCCGCTTTCAATATGTGCATGCACATCAATAAAACCGGGAGCCACTATCAATCCTTTTGCATTTATAACGTTTGTCGCAGTGACATTATTCAACTTTCCAATAACGACAATTTTTCCATCTTTTATCCCTATATCGCCATAATACCAACTATTGCCAGTGCCATCAATTATTTTTCCATTAGCGATAACAACATCATATTGCTGCGCAAAAACAAATGACGGCAGCAGTAAAAAAGCAAGAATAGTTTTTTTCATATACAATTTTATTTCAGGTGATATTCAATTTTTGTGTCCATTTTTTTCTTTCGGTATAGATATGTGCATGTACTTCCATAAATAATTTTTAATCCCTCAATGACATCATTACAGTTGATATTCTTTTTTAATTAACTCAATTAAAACTGCAGCTTTTTCTTCCAGCTGTTCTAACATTTGACGAAGGAACGTAGAACCGGTGGCCCAATAGTTCAGCTGGTTGGTTAATTCATTTAATAAAGCAGGAGAGTCATCTTTTAATTGAGGATTGCCACCCGGTCTTTCTATCACAATAATATCTTTCAAATTCGTGATCTTTTTGAATATCGCCGCATCGAATACTTTAGCGGCTATTGCCCGGTAATCATTCATCTGCATTTCTTCCAACTCCTGCTGCCTAAGAATACTTCGATATAAAACATCATAAGCAATTATTTTGTCAGTAATGGGTTTGTTACTTATCAGGCGGAGTCCGCCTGAATTTTTTAATTGTTGCATTGTTCCGTCCGCTGAAAAGAAAAAAGATCGCCTGGAAATGCTTCGCCCCCAGTAATAAACCGCGGCTCCGTTCATTGCATATTTTTTATCAATAATAACTTCGCTCAAAGAATCATACATTTTGTGCCGAGCATTCCGAAGCTTATTAAGGTTGACTATAGAAGCTGTGTCAGCTTTCAGATCTTCAATAAATGATCTCATAAATTGTTTCTCCCGGCTCTTTTCGATTTTATGTTCCCTTATATTTTCGGCAAGGAACCCACAGAACACAGCAAGGAACAACATTAAAAACTCCCAGAAATAATGCGTCCATTTCTTTCTTTCGGTGTGAGCATGTGCATGTATTTCCATATTGGTGGCGTTATAATTTTTTATCAGCTGGAAGTTTTCTGAGACGGATGGATAGCAGGCAATGGGTGGTGCTGCTTTGCAGCTAATGGGAAAAGATAATTATTTTTTCCGATGGTGCCGGGCTTCTATTATGATTGCTTATTATGATTATTTATCCCGCTTGATAAACTTATTCTGTTTTTTTCAATTCACCTTTTTGTCCCATATTTAAAAACCATGCTTTAATTACTTTCCCACTATTATCAATCTCAAATTCTATTTGCCTGTCAGTGCCATCGCCATAAAAGAATTTTGTAGCTGATTCAGGCTTCAATTCAATATCAGGCGTACCAGTACGACGACGATAGAGCTTACCATCTTTTTTCACGAACTGCATGGTAAGGCCAGCATTATACTTTCCAACATAATTGGTCAATATTGCTGTGTCGATCTTTATTTCCTTATGTTCATAAGGCATGGCCAGGGTTTCATCGTTAAGAATGGATTCAACTGCTGCACGGAAAAAAGGAAGATTGGATTAATTGTTTGAAAGTATGATAATTGTTTCGTCAATATCAGTCCGGCGTACGATCATAGTTCTGTATCCCGGCCAGCCTCCTGTGTGCGAAATAACTTTTCCTTTATCTGATTTCGGTAGCACACTAACACCAAAACCATAATAAGAACTTGAATCAGTTGGAGAAGTCCGAATCAAAGGAGAAAGCATTTCTTCAAGAGATGCTTTGCTTACCAGTTTATTTGAATACAATGCCCTGTCCCATTTAAACAGATCACCAATTGTAGAGTTCACACATCCATCACCTACAATACCATCCAGGTAATATACCATGTCAAATTTTGACAGGCTATCTGGCAGAATATATCGTTTCAAACTATCTGCATACACATAACCCAGCGCATAATTGCCCGGGATCTTGTTTGCGCTGCGTCTTGTATTATATATAAATGTATGCGACATGCCTAAGGGTTGAAAAATATTTATCGCCATAAAATCATTATAACGCATGCCCGATACTTTTTCAATAATGGAAGCAAGCAATGCATAGCCTGTATTACTGTATTGCCATTTTGTTCCGGGTTTAAAAAATAAGGTATCATGTCGCTGAACCAGCATGTCAATGATATCCTTATTAAAAGCGATCTTTTTCCTGTCCCAATTTTTTTCAAACTGGTCCTCATAAGATGGAATTCCTGATGTATGTGTTAATAAATTTCTTATCGTGATATTATCATACGGTAATTGCGGAAAGTATTTTTTGATATTATTCTCATAGCTCAACAATTTTCGATCTCTCAGGATCATAATTCCCATTGCTGTGAATTGTTTTGAAACCGATGCCAGTTCAAAAACAGAACTATCATTCAGCATACGCCTGCTATTGTAATCAGCATATCCCAATGCCTGCTGGTAAATGGGTTTGCCTTTTTCGGCAACAAGAATAGTTCCATTGAACTGGAAATATTTGTTTTGCCCGGTCATATATTCCTGCAGCAATTGTGCATGATCTTTTTGTGCTGTGACAAATACAGGGACAAAAAGTAATAGTAGTATCTTTTTCATAATTATTTTTATTCCAGGTGATATTCTTTTTGCAAATATTCTATTAATTCAGCTCCTGCAATTTTTAATTCTTCAGCGACTCCAAGTATTCCTTTTTTTGTGCCATGCATATAAACCGAAAAAACAGAAAGCTCTTGCAATAATTCATTATCAGTCGTACGCAATGAGGGATTTTCAGTTGACCTTTTTATTTCTGAATTACTCCCTTCCATTTTTAAAAATACAGCAGGGTCGAAAATTTTTGCAGCTATTTTTTTGTATTCATTGAATTCAGTTTCATTTACTGATTCCAATAGACGTATCAATGGAAACTTTTCATAATAGGTCATAATTTTATTGGAAGTATTTATGTCCCTGATAAGTCGGAAATTGCCTGAATTTTTTAGTTGCTCAAAAGTTCTGTTGCTGGTTGATAATGGATTTAGCCGTGGGCCAATCCTTGCCAGGTAATATAAGTTGCCGGTGTTATTATTAATCAACAGCGGAGTATTTAAAATATTGATCACACTGTCCATCCGTAAAAGGCCTGTTTTTACATGCAAAATATGTTGAGACAAAGTTTGTTGGTCGCTTTTCAAATCGGCTATGAGGGATCTTATATATTGCTTTTCCCGCTGGTGTTCGATCGTATGTTCAAGTTGGTATTCGGCCAGGAAACCACAGAACACGGCAAGGAATAACATTAGAAACTCCCAGAGGTAATGGGTCCATTTTTTCCTTGATGTATGTGTGTGAGCATGTACTTCCATTTTTATTTTATTTTAGGTGATACTTCCGTTGCAAAAAATCCCTCACCCGGGCATTATGTTTTTTAACCGCAATAAGTGTTTCGAGGTAAATTGCAAACTGCCTTTTCATTTCCTGTACGGAATTGAAGTATTCTGTTAAAACCTTTTTGTCATATGTCAACAGAATACCATTGTCGGGGAAATTAAAATCCGCGGGAACAAAAGAGTTGCTGGCTGCCTGGGCCGTTCCTAGTTTAGGGCAACAGGAAAGATCAAATAACTTAAAGGTAAATAACATCATCGGTACACGCAGGTCTTTTACCCCTTCAGTAATACCGATATTCAATAATCTTATCGAGGCGTCATAAGCAGTAATACTGTCGCTGGTCGCTTTATCAGCGATCAGCCGCATGCCGCCAGAATTCTTTAATTGCTGGATAGTTCTATCGGTGTAAATGAAATCGGGGTAGGTAAAAGGTTGCCTGTAATATTTATATATACCATTTGCTCCTGTTGAAGGATTGATTCCCCGGATTTTCTGAAGCAGGGTGTCCAGTAATTGATCTTTTTGAATGAAAGCAGGAATTAGTTGATCAAACTGGGCATTATCGATTTCAAGGTCCTGCAAAAATGAAGAAATGTATTGCCTGGCTTTTTGTTTTTCTATCATATGCTCCAATTGATACTCGGCCAGAAATCCGCAGAACACAGCAAGGAACAACATCAAAAACTCCCAGAAATAATGGGTCCATTTTTTTCTTTCTGTATGGGTGTGGGCATGTACTTCCATAATAGTTTATTTCAGGTGATATTCTTTTTTTAGTAACCCGATCAGTTCATTGAGTTTTTCTATAGCCGGAGATGTCAGGCGTTCCTGAATAATTCTATGTGAACCTGCATAAGTTTCAATAATATTCAGTAGTTCCTGGTCAACCTGGTCAGTACGATTCAGGATAACAGGAGTACTTGTTTTAACTGTATCAGAGATATAATCAAAATCCTGCACCCGGAAATGTTTTAGAACAAAAGGATTAATAATTTCATAATAGTAACTAATTTCCATATTCGAGGAATTGGAAACCCTTGGCAGTAAGACTTCGTAATATTGCTGTAAAACATTTGTCAGTATTTCATTTTGTATGTAACGCAAACCGCCGGATGTCTTCATCTGGTTATAGGTAGCAGTTGTAACCGGTATATCAAATGCATAAAGAAGAGGAAGGCAGGCGTTGAGTATTTCTTTATCGGTAGGTTTTACCAGCGAGGTCATTAATTGATAAAATCTTTTATGTTTTTCCATAATCCCATCCATAGCTTTGATTCTCTTTTCAAAGAATACCGAGTCGGCACGCAGATCGGTCAGTAGCTGTTTTGCATACTGCTTCTCCCGTTGATGCTCTATTGTATGTTCCAGTTGATACTCAGCCAAAAAACCGCAGAACACGGCAAGGAACAACATTAAAAATTCCCAGAGATAATGTGTCCATTTTTTTCTTTCAGTATGGGTGTGGGCATGTACTTCCATTTTGGTGGCTTTATATTTTTCTATTCAACAGGGAATTTTCCGAGACAGATAGATAGCAGTTAATGAATGGCTTGCATTCTGCTAATGGGAAAAGATAATTATTTTTTTCGACGACAGGAATGATTAAAAAGATGGTTTAAAGATTAGCCGCATCTTTTAAATTAACAGGGGCTTTATGACCACCTCACACTCACTTCGGTCCATATTCATCATGCAGATATTTCATTAACCCTTCAACTTTTCTTTTCAAATGAGGAACCTGATCTTTCAACATAACATAATTACCCATTCTTAATTCATTAATGATAGCTTTCAGGTTGTGTAAGCCATCCGGTGTATAAAATTGGATACCGATGCCTTCCGGGTATATATTTTCTACGATTATCTTCTCATTGATTGAATTATCAAGGTTGAACGCAACAAAATCTCCAAGTTTTTCAGTTACCCATTTGTAGTCAATGGCTTCATCTGATTTGAAATCCTGTATCCAGAATTCATAATCCGCTATATCATTCAATAATTTGTTGTCGTTAAAATAACGCAGATATCCAGCATTCTTTAACTGGTTGATGGTGCCGGTTGATTGACTGAAAGTCAAGCCTCCGGACGCCTGGGTTAAAAACCCGTAAAATATACGGCGATCCATTTTGCTGGGTGGAGACGCAAGCAATAAATAAAAACTATCTAATAGAAGTTTTCTTTTTTCTCTCCAGGCCTGTAACATATTTAGCTGCATAGTATCTTTTTGCAGATCATTCAATAACGAAGCGGCCAGGCTTTTAGCCCGTTTATGTTCGATATAATGTTCCCGCTGGTTCTCTGCCAGGAACCCACAGAACACAGCAAGGAACAACATTAAAAACTCCCAGAGATAATGTGTCCATTTTTTTCTTTCAGTATGGGTGTGCGCATGTACTTCCATAAAATTATTTCAAGTGATATTCTTTCTTTATCAATTCCAATACTTCAGTTGCCAATTGCTTTTCCTGCATATTGGCACGCATATATGCAATAAAAAGGCTTTTGGTTGTATAGAAGTTTTTTAAAAGTTTTCGCTTAATGTCTTTTTGAAGTGGTGGGATATCCATTTTTTCGGGGATATCAATATAAACATTCACCCGGTCTCTTTCAACTAATGTTGAAAGCTGAGCAATACTATCTGCTAAATGATTGATCTGGTATTGGGTCACAGGATCCAGTAAGTTTTCAATATCCTGGTTGATCTGGTTAGCAATATCAACCTGCAGTGGCTCATATTCTTTTCTGTTCCGTACCAGCACATCATAATTCATAATTTCATTTGAAACTTTTTGATTCCTGATAAGACGCAATCCTCCTGCATTTTTTAGTTGCTGCATTGTCCGGTCGTTGGGATAAAAACTGAGAATGTCCCAATAAGGCGTAGAGTATAGCCGGTACAATGTATGTCCTTCATGAATATATTGATCACTGTTTATCAGTTCGAACAAAGTATCCAGCACCCGTACACTTTGCCGGCGTAGTTCTATCAGGCTGTTTAATTGTGCAGTATCGAGTTTCAGGTCTTCAATAAAGCTGGACATATATGTTTTCTCCCGCTGATGCTCTACCATATGTTCTCTTTGATTTTCTGCCAAAAAACCACAGAAGACAGCAAGGAATAACATCAAAAACTCCCAGAGATAATGTGTCCATTTTTTTCTTTCAGTATGGCTGTGGGCATGTACTTCCATAAAACTGATTTTATTCAAGATGATATTTCTTTTTCAACAAAGCGATCAATGAGGCGGCTTTGTCTTTTGCCTGCTTCAAGCTGAGGACATATCCCTGTAATATTCCTTTTGACAAGGCAAGCTGGATGGCATATTTTTTCAGAATAGCCGGATCAGTTGTTAAAAGCTTGGGATCGGCTTTCGGTATTTTGGGAACCATGGTATAATCCTCATGCATATCAGCACGGGCATAAGTGAAATCAAAGATCGATGATGATAGATCCAGTGTCTTTTTAAAATATTCTTCATAAGCTTTCCCCTGCTCCTGTACGTACTTCACAATGAAATTATAATCCATGATGCTGTCGGACATCCCCGGTTTTTCTACCAGGCGCATATTCCCGGCGTTCAGTAATTGACTTATGGTACGTTCCGAAAACTCTGCCTGGAGAAAGTTCGTGGTGTATAGAAAATAATACCGGTAACACTTGCGTTCAATGTTCCCTGTGTCTTTCAGATCATTCATCAAATCGATCAATGAGTCCTGGCCATGTGCCATTTTTATATTGGTCCTGGCTATGCGGCCTAATACTAAAGTATCTTTTTTCAGATCATCAACCAGCGATACTACATACTGTTTTTCTCTTTTTCTTTCGACAAAATTTTCCCGCAGATTTTCGGCAATGAAGCCGGCAAACACAGCGAGGAACAACATTAAAAACTCCCAGAGATAATGCGTCCATTTTTTTCTTGGGGTATGTGAGTGTGCATGTACTTCCATAAATAATTTATTTCAAATGGTATTCTTTTCTAAGCGTTTCCAATAATTGATGATTGATCTCTACATA
>Ga0105249_10001450_pt1 | contig 20770 bp, 17 predicted proteins | sample KBSS44metaG_FD_81522 | JGI IMG/M metagenome (GOLD analysis project Ga0105249, IMG submission 81522) | Switchgrass rhizosphere microbial communities from Kellogg Biological Station, Michigan, USA - KBS S4-4 metaG | ecosystem: Host-associated > Plants > Roots > Rhizosphere > Soil | place...
CGCGGTACTTACGTTCTGCTCATGTGCTTTGCGAGCAGCACCGCGACGTCGCCACGGCGAGTTTGATCGAAACATGGGTAGACGAGGCCGAGCGCCGGACATGGTTCTTATCAGAGGCTGTGGGCGATTAGGCTCCAGGTTGGACCACATGAAAGCAAGAAAACGAAAACAACCACAACGTTGCTGGAAATAAAGATTCGTCTCAGAAAACTCGTCAGTAATCATCCCTTAGCGGTAAGCACGGCCAAATCACCCACGCGCTCTTCCTCGTAAGGTTTCGACAATTGCACATTGTAGTGATCCATCAGCCACAATTCAGGAATTATCTCCGCCACTAATTTCCCATCGTCGAAGACTCTTACCATCGAGCTTTCGGAAACGACGATCGCTACCGTATCAGTAACTTGAGAGATCGAAGCGCCCGCCAGATGACGACTGGCCATGCCATAGGGCAACACCACGTCTGAAGCCATGGCATCGAGATAGCGACATGCCGACACTACAATGCCTTGATCCGAAACCACAAAAGCTCCATCGAGTTGCGCGAGTTCCTTGATTGTGCCTCGCAGATTTTCATCTCGTACTTGTCGCTCTTCCTCAGTGTGTCCTGCAAGTGGATCGAGGATCAGCGGCCGGGAACGTTTTAGTACCGAGTCGGCATCACCAAAAGTGAAGAGCGTGCCAATGCGGCGACCTTCGCGACCCTCACGGGCAATCTCAACAGCAAGTTCAATCACCGGTTCCAGATTCTTCTTGTCGCACCGGCGCACCCGCCGGCAAATTGACTTGAACATCCCTCGGCCACCGCCATTCGTCGATCCTCGTTTCGCTGCTGGCAGCGACCGCCGTGCTGACGGAGCAATATCAGATGTTTCGCTGGACGGTTGCCCAAGGTTGTCAGAAATAAGAAGCTCGTCGATATAACACCATCGCCAATTTTCATGTGGTTCAAGCGACTTAATCACGGGATGATGAGTTGAGCGAGAGTGCGCCCTCGCATGTTTGTTTTTTGAATCATCGCAACACCCGACATGACCGCAGCTAAGACAGGTGGCTTTTCGCTTTGGCAACGTCGCTCCACAGACTACGCAGATTTTCTTTCTGTGCAATCTGTGGATAGTTCAGGCCGCATAAAAGGGAGCAAACGAAAAGAACATCGCACAAGGTTCTGAAAGAAGACCATCCTATACACGATTAATGTGAGGGAGTTTTCATCGAACGGATATAGGCGCGGAAAACGATGTACGCAGTTATGGGAATTACCGGACGAGTTGGAGGTGCAGTCGCGCATACGCTGCTTCGCCAAGGCAAGAAGGTGAGGGCGATCGTACGGAATTCACAGAGGGCATGGCCCTGGCTTCAGCGGGGCGCCGAGATCTTCCAAGCAGATTATGGTGATGTCCCCGCCCTCCAGGAAGCATTCACGGGCGTGAAGGGCGGGTTCGTCATGATCCCACCCTATTTTGCGCCCGCTCCCGACTTCCCTGAAGCGCGGGCGATCATTTCCGCACTTCGAGAAGTGCTCTCGGCAGTCCGGCCGCCGAAACTTGTCTATCTGTCAGCGATCGGTGCACAGCATAACCGCGACCTTGGACTCATTACGCAGTCGCATATCCTGGAGCAGGAGCTGAGCAGTCTGCCGATATCCAGCGCATTTCTTCGCCCGGCATGGTTTATGGAAAACTCATCTTGGGACATTGCGTCGGCGCGTGACAGTGGTGAGATCCTATCGTTCCTTCAGCCGCTGGATCGGCCTATCCCGATGGTGGCAACAGCGGATGTTGGCCGGATCGCAGCAGAGACACTGCTCAAGAGCTGGGACGGGAACCGATACATAGAGATCGAAGGCCCACAGCGGTACTCGCCCAACAGTCTTGCACTTGTATTATCTGAGCTCCTGCATCGGCCCGTTCAGGCAAAGTCTTTATCGCGCACCCAATGGGATGTGATATTTCAGAGCCAGGGGACTGCGCCGGACAGAACAGAGGCACACATCGAGATGCTGGACGGCTTCAACTCTGGCTGGATCCGATTTCAGGACCAGGGGACGGCGCATGTTCGCGGCAGTGTTACGTTAAGAGACGCACTAGCGCCGTTGGTGGATAACATAAGTTGACAACACTCAGCACGTCTTACTTGAGAAAGTTAAGTATCAATTTCGAGCGTGAGTCAGACTATTCGGTTTTGACGTAGGCATCTATTGGAATGTGAGGCAATGAAATAGGGAGTTTAGATCAGCGTATTGGACACTCACGTAAGAGTATTAGACTAAGGGGTGAGGTCGCACCACGATTTGACTAGCATCTCAATTAAGGCTGCCGGCGTATAAACAAGCAGGAAGAAGGAGGTAAATCATGAAAAGCAAAAACTTCCTGCGTAGAATCGGCGGATTGGTCCTCGGAGCATCGTTAATATTCGGGGCGGCAATAATGTCCAGCACTACTGTTAACGCACAGCGTGGTGGTGGCTTCCACGGTGGTGGTAACTTCCACGGAGGTCGTGGTTTCCACGGCGGGTTCCGCACTCGCGTATTTATTGGTCCGAGGTTCGGTTACGGATACTACGGATATCCTTACAGCTACTACAGCCAGTATGTCTTCGGTGACAGTGAAGCGGCGGCTGCCCAGGGTCACGAGGATGGACTAAAGACTGGTTCTAATGATGCGCGTCGGGGTCAAAGCAATGATCCGGAGAGATCGCATTATTTTAAGGACTCCGGCTTTGGTAACTTTGCGCAGGACTACAGAGAAGGCTTCTTGCGTGGTTACGAAGAAGGTTTCCACGGCTAAGCTTTACGACTGATGATCTACTCGAATGCCGCGATGGAAGTCGCGGCATTCTTTTTAAGGAACCAATAGAGCAACAAGTAGACTTTTTCAGCAAGGCAAAGAAAGGCGGCAGAGGCCGCCTTTTGTAATCTCACGTTGATGTATCCTGGTAAGGAGACAGAGCCCACGGTCTTCGTCATTGATGACGACCAATCGATCCGTGAGGCCCTTAAAAACCTCCTCAGTTCTGTGGGTTTGCGCGTTGCGACATTCGCGTCGGCGCAGGAGTTTCTGCAATGCTGCTCCGGTATGCCCGGCTGCCTGGTGCTTGACGTAAGGTTGCCGGGCTTAAGTGGTCTTGACTTGCAGCGTGAAATGGCAGACGCGAACATTCATACACCGATTATCTTCATCACCGGATACGGCGACATCCCAATGACGGTGCACGCAATGAAAGCCGGAGCAGTGGAGTTTTTAACCAAACCCTTTCGCGACCAGGATCTGCTCGATGCGATTCAGCAGGCACTTGATCGCGATCGGGCTGCGCGCAATGAACGAGCTGAGATCGAGGAGCTACGCATCAGATTTGACTCACTGACACCGCGCGAACGTGAAGTCCTCAGCCTTCTCGTCACAGGTCTACTAAATAAGCAGATTGCGGCGCAGTTAGATATCAGCGAAAGCACCGTCAAGCAGCATCGCCATCAGATCATGGAAAAAATGAGGGCCGACTCTCTGGCGGACCTGGTGAGGATGGCTGAGAAGCTGGGAATTCCCGCCACAGAGTAGGAAGCAACCACTACTAAGGTATTGCCTCTGCCATCCATATGTATGGCGTCCAGATTTGAGCTGCCTTCGTATCAATATCAGGAGTTGAAAACAACTCTCGAGAAGGAGGCAAATCATGAAAGGAAAAAACCTACTGCGCAGAATTGGAGGACTTGTCCTGACCGCATTATTAGTATGTGGTGCGGCAATAATGTCCGGCACTGCGGTACAGGCACAGCGCGGTGGAGGGTCCCACGGCGGTGGTGGATTCCACGGCGGTGGTGGATTCCACGGTGGCGGTGGGTTCCACGGCGGTGGTGGGTTCCACGGCGGTGGAGGGTTCCACGATCCTGCGTTCCACGGTGGCGGTGGCGGGTTCCACGACCGTGGGTTCCACGGCGGTTTCCACACTCGCGTATTTATTGGCCCAAGGTTCGGTCTCGGATACCCGTACTATGGTTATCCTTACTACGGATATCCTTACGGGTATTACGGCGGCCGTTATGTCTTTGGTGACAGTGAAGCGGCGGATGCCCAGGGTTACCAGGATGGGTTAAATACCGGTTCTAGTGATGCGCATCGGGGTCAAAGCGATGATCCCGAGAGATCGCATTATTTCAAGGACGCAGGCTTTGGTAACTTTGCGCAGGACTACAGAGAAGGTTTCTTGCGTGGTTACGAAGCCGGTTTCCATGGTTAAGCAGACGTGACTGGGTCATTCACTCGAATGCCGCGATGGAAGTCGCGGCATTCCTTTTAAGTTAAACGGCGACTTGCCATTTCACTTCGAGATCGAAGCAAGACTCAGCGATTTGTAACAACCTGACGCAAGATTGTGCAAATGGCAGCGCCTAAACTCGAACCTGAATATGTCTGTCCAAGTCTGGCACGTTCCACTCAGGTTCCTGATCCGCCGCAGTGCGCGCTATCTGCTGGTTTCGCGAGGTTTTCGTATCGTTCAGGCTGTTGCAGTGCTTGCAGCATTGAGTTTCATGCTTACGGGCTGGCGCATCGCCGCGATCGATCGTTATGGCAGACGGGCGGACATCGTCGCTACAATCTTCATAACCATCGCAATCACAGCGCTGCTTACCGGTGTAAACCGGCGTGTGATGAACTCGATAGATCGACGCTTCTTCCGTGAGGCATATAACGCTAAACAGATCTTAACCGAACTGGGCGAAGTAATTACCACTCTCTCCAAAACCAAACAACTGCTCGAATTAGTAGGCGGCAAGATCAGCGACGCTTTGCATCCGGCAAATGTAACTATTTTTCTGGAAGACGACGATACCGGCGCTTACGTCGTCGCCCTTTCGTTCGATTCGTCCAAAACAGAAGTCGCATTACCATCCGGGCTTCACAGCGATGTGTTGCCCTATGACGAAGGACTCGTAAACCGGTTAAGAAATTCAGTGCCTCTGACCTCTGTAGAACTTACAGACGCTGATTTCTTGCCCCCAGGACCAGGCTCAGAGAGATCTAGTGTCTTGTCCGATCATGAGAGCCGAGTCCTCGCTGGAGTACGCGCCTCACTTTTGATCCCGATTGCCTCTCAGGGTCATTTGCGTGGATTCATTTCTCTGGGCCGGCGACTCTCCGATCTGCCTTATGCAAAGGAAGACAGGCTGTTGTTGCTGGTCGTAGCCAGCCAGATAGCTACCTTCATTGAAAACAGAAAAGCGATCAGCCGCCTGGCCGAGGAAGAGCGCGTTGCGCGCGAGCTCGAGCTGGCCGCTGAAGTGCAACGGCACCTTTTTCCTGCCGATGGACTCGAAGATGATCAGTTGGAGATTTACGGCGCCTGCCTCCCAGCCCTCGGTGTTGGCGGTGACTACTACGATTATTTTGAGACGGGCGAACAGACCACGGGTGTCGCTATCGCTGATGTTGCAGGGAAGGGAATTGCCGCCGCGCTCCTGATGTCCACGGTCCAGGCTTCGTTGCGTTGCCAAATGATTTCTGCGAACAGATCTTTAGCCGATGTTGTATCGTCGATGAATCGCCTGCTGCAAAGATCGACAGGGGAAAGGGATTACGCGACGTTCTTTCTAGCAGAGTTTAATCGAGCGACTAGTGCCTTAACCTACGTCAACGCCGGTCACAATCCGCCAATGCTTGTACGAGGCAGAGTCGCTTCGCCAGAAGAAACCGGCGAGGCTCTCGAGTTACCCGGAACTACTCGATATCAAGCGCCTGGAACCCGCGCTGCTCTCGCTGTTGGCGTTGCGAAGCAACCAATGGTCAGATTGTTGACAACTGGAGGTCCGATCATCGGTACCTTTCTCAACGAACCCTATGAGCAGGAAAGTATTCAATTGCAGAGCGGCGATACTCTTGCAGTCTACACCGACGGCGTGACCGAGGCGGTGAGCGCGGTGGGTATGGAATTCGGTGAAGAGAGGTTGCGATCGATCCTGGTTGAATCCCTGCGGCTATCTGCGCGCGAAACGGCTGAAAAGATCATCGCCCATGTCCTGGAGTGGCAAGGCCAGGCCCCACAGCATGATGACATCACTTTAATCGTCGTGAAGATTAGATAGATTCCGGGCAAGTTATAGATAAATGGAGCAAAAATGGAGAAGAGCGTTGCTCTGCCTTAAGGGCTTAATGTACCAGCTGGTTTAGTAACCAGGATCAGGAACTCGGTGAAGGGTAGTTAGAACGATGTCGCATATCAGTGAACGCTTCCGGCTTTTTCATGTTGGCACGCTGGCAGCCTTAACTACCTTGACGATCGTCGTGAGCACCTGTTTTGAACTCACCCAGGCTCAAGAACCGAGGCATACCGCCTTAGCGTCTGCCGGCGACGTCGGTGAAGGAGAGATCTTGTTCCGGCGTATCAGAAGAAACGAACTCGAGACGATTCAAGTTTGCCGCGACAGCGTAGCATTCATTCTGGTCGCACGGCTGTTGGGCCCATTACTACCACCAGCGACGAATACTGAAAATTCCGCAAAAGAAACAATTGCACCGCGCTCGCTTGGTGGTTACTACTACCGCATCCTTACAAGGCAGGGAAGACATGCGCCGGGTGGCGCAAGGGACTATGTAGTTAATGGCACGATGACTGGCTTCGCCCTGGTGGCCTACCCTACGGAATACAGATCCTCGGGAGTTATGACTTTTGTCATCAATCTGGACGGCGTCGTTCATCAAAAGGATCTGGGCCCAGGAACCGCATCCCTCGCGAAGACCATAACCGAGTATGACCCGGACGCAACGTGGAAGAAAGTACCGTAGGGTCCCGAAGTCTCTGGGCTACACGAACGAGGAAAAAGGAGGGACAATACAGTTGACGCTTCCCGCCATGCCGGCATGATTCGTGATCAAAGCACAATGCCAGGAGCGGCCTATGCCAGAGCCAAAAGTAATCTCCCTTGATGTGGGTGGACTCATCATCGACACAATTCCCGCGCTAGCCTGGAGCGCGTTGCCCGATGGCTCTGTCGATTTCCTCAATCAACGTTGGTTGGAATACACGGGTCTCTCTTTGGAGCAAGGACTAGGCCTTGGTGGGCGGGCTGCATTTCATCCCGAAGATCTTCCAAGGTTAGGGGACGAGTGGAGAGCAGCCTTGGCGGAGGGCAAACATTTTGAGACTGAAGCACGTGTGCGGCGCAGGGACGGAGAATATCGCTGGTTCTTAATTCGTGCTGTGCCGCTGCGTGACGAGACGGGAAACATCGTCAAGTGGTACGGAACGAATACCGACATCGACGACCGGAAGCAGGTGGAGGAGATTCGGACGGCGCAGGCACGGCAAGCGGCGGTGCGAGCCGACGTCAGCGCTGCTCTTTCAAAGCCGGCCCACTTGAAAGAAATCCTGCGCGGATCAGCAGAGGCGATCGTGCGGCGCCTCGACGCTGCCTTCGCTCGGATCTGGACGCTGAACAAAGAGCAAAACATATTGGAGTTGCAGGCGAGTGCCGGGATGTACACCCATCTCGATGGCCCACACAGTCGAGTCGAGGTCGGGAAACTGAAGATCGGACTGATCGCTCAAGAGAAGAAACCGCACTTGACTAATGACGTCCTTAACGACCTGCGGATCAGTGACAAAGACTGGGCGCAAAATGAGGGAATCGTTGCCTTCGCCGGCTATCCGCTAATTATCGACGACCGCGTAATCGGAGTCATGGCGATGTTCGCTCGCCAACGGCTTTCGGCGTCTACGCTCGACACCTTAGCTTCGATCGCGGACGCCATCGCGCAGGGCATCGAGCGGAGACGCGCCGCCGAAAGAATCCGGCAAAGTGAGGCATATTTATCCGAAGCACAGCGATTAAGTCATACGGGTTTCGCAGGCTGGAAGATTTCCACCGGAGAGATCCTTTGGTCAGAGGAAACGTTTCGGATCTTCGAATACGACCAAACCACGAAACCGACCATCGAGCTGATCCTCCAACGGGTTCATCCGGAAGATGTCGACCTCGTGGCCCAGACAATCGAGCGAGCGTCGCAGGATGGAAAAGATCTTAATTTTGAACATCGATTGTTAATGCCTGATGGCGCGGTCAAGTATATCCATGTTTTGGCCCATGCAGAGCGAGATCCATCAGGTGATATTGAGTACGTTGGCGCTCTGATGGACATTACGGCCAGGCGGCGAGTTGAGGATGAACTACGAAAAAGCGAGAAGAGGTATCGGGATCTCCTCGATCTTTCTCCTGATGCGATTTACATGGGGGACGCAGAGGGCAAGCTAGTCTCCGCGAATCCCGCTGGTCTCGAACTGTTGAGGTGCACGGCGCAAGAAGCTGTTGGCATGTCGATGCTCGAGACCTATCTGCCGGAAGAGCTGGCCGCTTTCCGTGAGCGCGTCGAGAAACTGAACGCCGGATCCCGCCTGCGATACGAGAGAACCTTCGTGCGTAAAGATGCCACGCAGGTGCCCGTCGAAGTTTCAGCGTCCTCCGGCTACGACGGATATTCGCTGGGTCTCATGCGAGATATCAGTGAACGCAAGCACGCCGAGACAAAGTTGCGACGGAGCGAAGCGTACCTGGCTGAAGCGCAGCGATTGAGCCGTACCGGTAGTTGGACCGTCTCCGCGGATCTTAGAAGGACAACTTACTGGTCGGAAGAGATGTTTCGGATATTTGGCTTCCCCGTAGCAGATACTCCGCCTCCAAACGAAGACAGGCGCAAGTTCTTTGCGCCGGAGGATTGGGCAAGGATACTCGAACTATTCGAAACTATACGCCGTACAAAAACGACTTGCGACGGTGAATTCCCGATGGTCTTAGGGGACGGATCACAGCAAACGATTCGCATTGTAGGGCATCCTGCGCTCGATGCATCCGGGAATATCGTCGAGTTCGTGGGGACAACGGTCGATATCACTGCGCAAATCAAGGCCAGGGTTGAGTTGGAAAGGGCGCTGGACGAGATCAAGAAATCCGAAGATCGACTCCGACTTATCATCGACACGATCCCTACGATGTCGTGGGGCAATCAGCCCGACGGCTCAGCGGAATTTCTCAGCCACAGTTGGCTTGCCTATACAGGACTCTCACTTGAGGAGTCGCGCAACTGGGGCTGGACGGTTGTACTCCATCCTGAGGACTCAATGGCGCTAACAGAGAAGTGGCGCTCGACTGTGGCGACCGGGAAACCGTTCGAGGCTGAAGCACGCTTTCGCAGGGCTGACGGAGAGTATCGCTGGTGTATCTGCCGCGCCGTCCCTCTCCGAGATGAAGCCGGAAATGTTGTTCAGTGGTATGGAACAACTACCGATATTGAAGATCGAAAGCGGGCCGAAGAAGTTGCGCGCAAGGTCCAGGAGGAGCTGGCCCACGTCACGCGAGTGATGACGATGGGGGAACTGGTAGCCTCGATAGCGCATGAAGTGAACCAACCGCTCGGCGCCATCGTCACCAACGGCCACGCGTGTGTGCGTCTGCTTTCGCTTGAAGTGCCGGATCTTGGGAAAACCCGGGAAGTCGGTGGGGGGATGATCAAAGATGGCATGCGGGCGAGCGATGTGATTAAGCGGATTCGCGACCTCCTGCACAAGACTCCTTCGGAAAAAGCTCCAGTAAATATTAACGAGACGATTCAGGAGGTGATCGCACTAGTACGTAGCGATGTGCTGAGGAGTAAGGTTGAGTTGAAGGCTGAACTAGCAGCTCATCTGCCACAAGTCTTTGGAGATCGGGTTCAGTTGCAGCAAGTAATTCTGAACCTAATTCTGAATGCCAGAGATGCAATGAGCGGCGAGCGCACCCGCAAGCTGCAAATTACCTCCGGAAGAGATACTACCGGAGCGATTGTGGTTGCGGTGCGTGACACTGGTCATGGATTTGAGATAGAGGACGCGGAACGAATCTTCGAACCGTTTTTTACTACCAAAACACGAGGGATGGGGTTGGGGCTTTCGATTAGTCGAACGATCATTGAGGCGCATGGAGGGACGCTGCGGGCTACACAGAACGAAGACAAAGGAGCGACAATACAATTCATCCTTCCAGCCGGCACTGGTAGTGCATCGTGAAGAAAGCAAGTGGTGAAACTTTGTGCAAAGCCAAGGTTCGTGTCGACTTTAACTTCAAGAGAGGCTAGGGCATGGCGGAGTCCGACACTTTCGCGCAGCGCGCATCCCCTATTGCATTGAGGTACGGCTTGGCCGTCTCAAGTGTTGGCGTCGCGCTGATCTTTGTGCTTCTGCTGCGTCCCGATGTGCTTATCGCGCCAGTCTTCTTCCTGGCGATCATGCTCAGCGCATGGTTTGGTGGTATGGGGCCAGGCCTGCTGGCCGCCCTGCTTTCAACTCTGGCGATCGATTACTTCTTCCTTCCCCCTTTGCAAAGCCTCAAGTTTGACCTCCACCACGCGCCTCATCTTGTCGTCTTTTTTCTGTCGGCCTTGCTCGTGAGTTCGTGGAGTGCCGTGCGACGCCGCGCCGAGACCTTGCTCCGCCGGGCTCGTGATGAAATGGACGTCGAAGTCCAAGAGCGAACAGCCGACCTCAGGCAAAGTAACCAGCAATTACAGGCCGAGGTTGCCGAGCGCAAACAGGCCGAGGATGCGATGCGCGAACAGGCCAGCCTTCTCAACCTCACGCACGACACGGTCTTCGCGCGCGGGATGAACGACGTAATCACCTACTGGAATCGTGGCGCCGAGGAGTTATACGGTTGGACGAGTGGGGAGGCGGTTGGGCAGGTCACACACGATATTCTACAGACCGGTTTTCCGGCCCCCCTCAATGAGATCATGGAACAACTAACCCGCACGGATCGCTGGGAGGGACCATTGGTCCATACTCGGCGCGACGGCACGCACGTTAGAGTGGCGAGTCGCTGGGCGTTGCAGCGAAACCAACAGGGGCAGCCCGTCGCGATCCTGGAGACAAACAATGACATCACCGAGCGCAACCGGGCAGAGGAGGCATTGCAGAAGGTCCAGTCAGATCTCGCGCACGTCACGCGAGTCATGACCATGGGGGAACTGGTCGCTTCGATAGCGCACGAAGTCAACCAACCACTCGGCGCCATCGTCGCGAACGGCCATGCTTGTGTGCGCTTGCTTTCCCGCGATGATCCAAGTATTGAAAAGTCGCTCGAAGTTATCCAACGTATGATCAAAGATGGCATGCGGGCGAGCGAAGTGATTAAGCGTATTCGCGAACTCCTGCACAAGACTCCTCCTGAAAAAGCACCGCTAAATATTAATGAGGCCATTCAGGAGGTAGTCGCTCTGGTGAGCGGCGACGTGCTCCGTAGTAAGGTCGAGTTAAAGACGGAACTGGCAACCGACCTGCCACCAGTCGTCGGAGATCGAATTCAGTTGCAGCAAGTAATCCTGAATCTAATTCTAAACGGCAAAGACGCAATGAGCTCCATACAAAGTCATCCGCGTGAGCTGCTGATTACGTCACGGAAAAACAATTCTGGTGAGGCAGTGGTGGCAGTGCGTGATTCAGGCGCTGGGCTTGATCCGGAGCAGGTTGGGCAAATCTTCGAACCGTTTTTTACGACAAAGGCGGAAGGCATGGGTCTGGGCCTTTCAATCAGTCGCACGATCGTCGAGGCCCATGGAGGAACGCTTTGGGCTACGCCGAACGAGGACAACGGAGCGACCATACAGTTTACTCTTCAACCGGGCAGCAGGAGCGAATCGTAAATCCGCTGAGATTCGCGAAGACGTTTGACTCAAATAGGAGGTTTTTATGAGTCTCGCAGCACAGAGTGCTCCGCTCATCGCGGCGCTGGAACAGCTCGGTCCACACGACCATTTCTGCTCGATATACGAGAGCCCCGAGGAGCATTACGCCGTCGCTATTCCTTTCATGCAAATCGGGCTCGATCGCGGCGAAAAATGCATTTACATCGCCGACGATGGCACGGTCGGCGATGTTCGCGAAGCCATGCACGCCGAAGGAATCGACGTCGATCGCGCGATTGCATCCAACGCGCTCGTTCTTTCAACCAAAGAGCAAGCTTATCTCGAACATGGATCCTTTCGCCCCGATTGGATGTTTTCCTTCTGGAAGGAAGCCACGGAGTTGGCGATGAGCGAAGGGTTCTCTGCGCTCCGCGCCACTGGCGAGACCGAGTGGGTTCTAAGAGGAGGCCGTGGGCTTGAGCGATGGATGGAGTACGAGAGCAGATTGACGCACACCCTCTCGGAAAATAACTGTTCTGCGCTTTGCCAGTACAATCGACGCCTTTTTCCGCCGGAACTCATTCTCGACGTCATTCGCACGCATCCCACGGTCGTTTACGGCGGCACGGTCTGCCGAAATCTATACTATGTACCACCGGACGAATTTCTGGGAACAAACCAAACGGCGCGCGAAGTGGAGAGGCTGTTGACGAATATTCGGGAACGCGAGCGTGTTGAAGATGCTCTCCGAGAACAACTCACGGAGCGCAGGCGCGCGGAAGAGGAGTTGCGCCGCAGTGAAGCATACCTGGCGGAAGGGCAGAAAATAAGCCACACAGGTAGTTGGGGTTGGAATGTTGCGACCGGGGAAGTCTTTTGGTCGGAGGAGCACTTTCGCATCTTTGGTTTCGATTCGGAGACGTACAAACCCTCTTATCCCAAGTTACTGGAAAGCGTTCACCGCAGGGATCGAACTTTCGTCGAGCAGACAGTTGATAGAGCGGTTCGCGAAAGAAGTGATCTAGAGATGCACTATCGAATCGTTCTGACGGACGGATCGACAAAGTACATCCACGGTCTCGGCCATCCGGTATTCGACGAGAGCGGTGGCCTCAGTGGATTTATTGGTACGGACATGGATGTAACTGAGCGCAAGCACGCGGAGGATGCCTTACGCGAAGCACAGGCGGAACTGGCGCATGTCACGCGAGTGATGACCATGGGGGAACTGGTAGCTTCCATAGCGCATGAAGTCAATCAGCCACTCGGCGCCATAGTGACCAACGGCAATGCTTGTGTGCGCCTGCTCTCGCGCAAGGCGCCGGATCTTGATAAGTCGCGCGAAGTCGTTGGGCGGATGATCAGAGACGGCATGCGCGCGAGCGAAGTGATTAAGCGAATTCGCAATCTCTTACAGAAGACTCCTTCCGTGAAGGAACGATTGAATATCAACGATACGATTCAGGAGGTGATCGCGTTGGTAGGCAGCGATGTGGTGAGGAGTAAGATTGAGTTGCAGGTTGAATTGCAGGATGATCTTCCTGGAGTGTTAGGAGAGCGAATTCAGTTGCAGCAAGTAATTCTGAATCTGATTCTAAATGCCAAAGACGCAATGAGCGGCGCGCAAACCAATCCGCGTGAGTTGCAAATCAGATCTGGAAAGGACAGCGCCGGAGCGATACTGGTTGCCGTGAGTGACACAGGTCATGGGCTTGATCCGGATCATGTTGAGCGAATCTTCGAACCGTTTTTTACGACAAAGGCGGAAGGCATGGGTCTGGGCCTTTCAATCAGTCGCACGATTGTCGAGGCCCATGGAGGAACGCTGTGGGCTTCACCAAACGAGGACAAGGGAGCGACAATACAGTTTATCGTTCCAGCGGGCAGCGGGAGTGACTGATGAAGAAAGCAGACCAGCTTGTATTCGTGGTCGATGACGACCCGTCGATGCGCACGGCTATAAAGGAGTTGATCGAAGCCGTGGGACTGAGTTGTCAAACGTTTGAGTCGGGACAGGAATTTCTCGAGACAAAATTGCCGGATGTGCCCAGTTGCCTCGTTCTCGACGTGCGTCTTCCTGGACTCAGCGGTCTCAATCTTCAGCGAGAACTGGCGGAGAGGCAAATTCAGATTCCGATTATTTTCATTACAGGACATGGTGATATACCGATGTCTGTTCAGGCCATGAAAGCCGGGGCGATGGAATTTCTCACAAAGCCTTTTCGGGATCAGGACCTGCTCGACGCAATAGAGCAGGCAACAGAACGTGACCGCATAGAGCGCCGGCAGCGCACGGAAATGGGCGAGTTAGTTGAGCGTTCTAAGTCCCTGACGCAGCGCGAGCATGAGGTGCTGCGATTAGTAGTCGCCGGGCTCCTTAACAAACAGATTGCCTCGGAACTTGGCATCAGCGAGAAGACAGTGAACGTTCATCGTAGCCAGGTTATGCAAAAGATGCAGGCCGAATCTTTAGCGGGATTGGTCCGGATGGCTGAAAAACTGCACCTTAGTCCGCCGGGCACACAAGGACATTAGAGTTTTCTCCAATAACACTTCGTTAAGTTCCCACCCTGTTACCTCACATTCCAATAGTTATCCGATCACATACCCAATAGTCTTTACCCGTTACGTTTGGAATAGAGTGCGGGTGCACTCCAAAGAGTCGAGAAAGATATGCAAGAGAACAATACCCTGACCAGGAATGTAAGGATTTCGATTGTGGACGATGACGCGTCGATGCGCGAAGCGATCAACACGCTCATCAGTTCCATTGGTTTCAGTGTTGATGAGTTTTTATCAGCCGAAGACTTTCTGAAGTCGGACCAGGATCAAGTCTTTGACTGTTTAATCCTGGACGTGAGGATGCCTGGATTAGACGGGTTGGAGCTTCAGCGTCGATTGATTGCTGCCAACATCAACATACCAATCGTCTTCATAACCGCGCATTACAGTGAAGAGCAGCGGCGGATAGCGATGGCAGCCGGAGCGGTTGCCTTTTTGCGGAAGCCATTCACAGAGCAAGAATTGCTTGAGGCTATCGACGCTTCTTTAGCAATCCGAAGCAGGGGCGTTGACCGACTTGATGAAGAGCGCGATTAGGTTGCGTTCACAAGCAGAGGGGGAAAGTTATGTTGCAAACAGTTAAGAGCCAGGACCAGACATTTTGGTCCACAGCACTTGTCGATCCGATTGTAAATAGATCCGAACCCTGGAAGAGAAATGGTCCGGGTTCGCGAGTCCGAGATCTTGAAGCCCCAGCAGTCAGTGACGTTGCACGTCTGTACCCGGAAGCAGTTGTAGCGTCCAGTGACGCCCTGGCTTGGCAGGACATCCGCCTAATACATTTGCGCCACAGCTTTGATGAAATGGTTGTACCGCCTTCCGAGAGCCACTGTCTTATGCTGAATTTTGGTTCACCTCTCGATCTGCACGCGCGTCATGGTAAGCGTAATTTCGAAGGAAGAGTGCTGGCGGGCGAGGTCGCAATTATGCCAGCGGGAACAGCGTGGTCTTGCCAGTCTGACAGTGCGAATGCAGGCAACATTCTGTTTCTATTTCTTCGTCCTCTCTTTGTACGAAGCGTGGTCGAGGGAATCGACTTCGCTTACGGAGAAGTCGTATTTACGCCGCAGATCGGGTTTCAATGCAAACACATCAGGCACATCGCTATGTCTCTCCTGGGGGAGTTGAACGAAGCGAATGTTGTGGGGCGCCTTTACGCCGATTCGATGGCCATAGGTCTGGCGATGCAGTTGATCAGGCGCTATAGCTCTTTGAGGGACGCTCAAGTTGGCCATGGAGGAATGGCGCCACACAGGTTGAGAAAGGCTATCGGACTCATAGACCATCATCTGACCGAAGAAGAGGAAGGACGGGTAGCGCTTCGATCAGTAGCGAAAGACGTTGGCATGAGCTACTTCCACTTTTCGCGAGCGTTCAAGCAGTCAATGGGAATGACGCCGACCAACTACATTGCTGAGCGACGTATTGAACGGGCGAAAAAATTAATGCAGGAAACAGACTTGCCGATCGCTGAGATTGCGCTGCGGTCAGGTTTTTCCAGCCAGAGCCACTTTACAACCTCATTTCGTCGTTTGGCCGGAGTGACGCCGAGATGTTTCCGACAAGGAATGTAAGTCGGATATGAAGTGGGCCTTTAGACATCGAATCCGCACAAATTGCCCCTTCCTAACTGTGCCACCTCACCTGGTCCACCTTAACACTCTCTGCGCAACAACAGGTGATTTAGAGCAAATACAGGGAAGCCACCCGAAAGGATGAAGCCCTACGATGCAAAGCATTCAGTAGGGCATGTAATCAAGGAGGGTGAAATGAAGTTCGGAAGTCAATTCTGCTTTGCGCTTCTCTCGATCGCAATCGTCGCTGCCACTGTTTTGCACAAACACCGTTAGAACAAGATCCTCCTACATCGCGGACAACAAGTCTTCAGGGACCAAATCTTCTGGCCTCAAAGACGAACTCGACCGACGCAGAAAGCAATCCAACTGCAAACCTCGACACTTCCCTAATTGACGAACTTAAATCGTCTGTTGTTGAGTCCGCCCAGAACCATTTTCGCGTGGGCCATGCCAGTGTAAACAAAGGGAATTACAAAGACGCGATAGCCTCGCTCGAAGTCGCCAGTCAGCTCGCTCCAAACTCAAGTGCGGTGCATACAGAGCTCGGCTACGCTTACTTTTGTCTGGCGCAATATGAAAACTCAATCAAAGCTTATGCGCGCGCAGTGTCTTTAAGTCCAGCTTCGTCCGCTACTCGAAGGTCACTCGGAGTCGCGTATCTAAGGTCGGGCAAATCTGAGCAGGCCATTGTTCACTTGCAAGTGGCTACACGGCTCGAACCCGAAAACGCGACCAATCACTACCTGCTGGCAGTGGCTTACGATGGCGCCAGCCAATTGGATGATGCCGCCACTCACTTTCTGCGGAGCCTTGCCCTTGATTGCAACTTTTATCGTTCATATTTCGGTCTGGCGCAGATTTACGCGGACCAGTCGCGTACTGAAGATGCAATTGGCCTACTTAAGAAAGCGATTCAATTGAAGCCGGATTTTGTAGATGCGTATGTGGCGCTAGGGAATGCAGTCAGTTCTACTAAAAACTACAAGGATGCGATTCGCCACTACGATGCGGCGCTTAAACTGGACCCGCAGAACCCGGTTGCCCGCAACAATCTGGGCGTCGCTTACCTGAATATTGGCAAGAACAAAGAGGGCCTGGAGGCTTTCAAATATGCTGCCACGCTGGGTCCGCAAGTTGGTCAAATTCATTTGAATCTGGCCCGTGCGTATCTTCAGGCGGGAAACAAGGACGCGGCGCTCGCAGAGTACGGCTTGCTTAAGAAGATCGATGCGGAACTGGCCAAAAGTATTTACGCGGAGATATTTCAAGAACGACTCTTGAAAGTGCGCGACTGAATATCGTTTTTGCTTGAGATCAAATCAAAGCAACGATATTCTGCCTTTTGAGGAAAACTACGATGGCGCCAACAATCTCTCGAGACGAGTTGAAGCGGAAGATCGATCTCAAGGATCATTTTCTTCTGGTCGAGACCCTGCCAGCCACCGCTTATCATCACGCGCATTTACCTGGCGCGATCAATCTGCCACCCGATCAAATAGATAAGCTCGCGCCCCGACTCTTGCCTGATAAGAATGCCGACATCGTTGTCTATTGCGCCAGTCCGACTTGACACGCATCGGAGAAGGCTGCCCGTGAATTGGCAGCGATGGGATATACGAACGTCCGCGACTATGCTGAGGGAAAGTCTGACTGGGTCGAAGCAGGGTTACCAACCGAGAGCGAACACAATCATTAGCTATTCCTTCAAGTAAACGTTGATCATCGAGAAAGGCGGATTGCCAGAGTCGGCTGCTTTTGACCGTTCCTTTCGACAATGGGTGAATTTGCCCCTGCATTCATCCTTCGTACCTCTGAGATGAGTTTGGAAACTTCACTGATCAACCGGTCGTTCTCAACCGGCTTGGTTAGGTATCCTTGCGCGCCGGCGGCAAACGCTGCCCGCTTGTCCTGATCATAGGCAGCTCCCGAATAGAAAAGGATCGGTGTGCTCGGATCAAACTCTCGTAGCCTCTCGCACAGATCGATCCCTGATCCTCCGGGCATCCAGTTGTCTATCATGTACAGATCGAAGTGCATTGTTCGTGCGAGCAGTAGGGCTTTGTCGTTGTTTTCGGCTAGCACTACGTCATAGTTCTCCTGCCTCAACACGAAAGAAACTAGCTCCCGAGTATCGGCGTCATCCTCGACATAGAGAATTCTGCGTTTCGATGGGGGCATCTTGCGTCAATTCATTTAGACTTCGAATATTCGGCCCATTGGCGCCAGGATTTTCTGCGGATTTTAGTGATGAGAGATTTGAAACTCTTTCTCAATGTTGCGCAAAACCGCTCTATCTTGCGCTGTCCGGCATTGGATTCGACGAATCGCCTTGAACGGGGCATTGAGATGCGAGAAGCTATGCAGCAAGACGAAAGATCAGGAAAGTCATGAAGGCACGGGAAGCTCATCACAAGACAATCTTGACAGATGCAGAGAAGATGGATGCGTCTGACAAACTCGGAGTCATGCCTGGAGAACAGAATGGTGAAGTTTCCCAGCGGGACCTCCAGCGAGCGCTACAAGAATCGAGGGAATCGGAGGCTCGTCTCCGAAAGATCATCGACACGATTCCAACGCTGGCGTGGTGCAATTTGTCGGATGGGTCCAACGAGTTTGTTAACCAGCGATGGTCTGACTACACAAGTCTGTCTCAAGAAGAAGTAAAGCGCGTGGGATGCAAAGTCGCAATTCATCCCGAAGACTTACCTAAGTGGCTGGACGAGTGGCGGGCGCTGATAGCTTCTGGAGCAGGTGGCGAGATCGAAGCGCGCCTTCGCCGTCACGATGGAGTCTACCGCTGGTTCCTTATCCGAGTAGAACCGTTGCGGGAAGAGTCCGGCGAAATCGTCCGATGGTATGGGACCAACACCGACATCGAGGACCGAAAGCTGGCCGCAGAGAAGTTACGCGAAGACGAGCGGGAGATTCGCCGGATTACCGACGCTATCCCCCAGACAATCGTGGTCCAAAATCCAAGCGGCGTGCCGATCTATGCAAACCAGGCAATCCTCGATTACACCGGGCTCACCATAGACGACGTGCTCACTTCAGACTTTCGCGCGCGCATCTTCCATCCCGAAGATCTCGAGCGGCTGCAAGCCGAGCGGGAAGCGGCGCTCTTGCGTGGTCTCCCGTTTGAAATCGAACAGCGGGCGCTGAGAAAGGATGGTCAGTATCGTTGGTTTCTTATCCAATACAACGCGCTGCGGGATGAACACGGAGAAATCATCCGCTGGTATGCAACCGGCACCGACATTGACGACCGCAAACGCAGCGAGGAACGGACGCGAAATGAGAATCTCGTGTTGCGCGAAGATATCGACCGTTCTTCGATGTTCGAAGAGATCGTTGGATCTTCTGAGCCGCTTCGCCGCGTGTTGTCGCAAGTGGCAAAGGTTGCGCCAACCGATTCTACTGTCCTCATATTGGGCGAGACCGGAACTGGAAAGGAACTCATCGCCCGCGCCATACATAAGCGCTCCAATCGCTCGGGCCGTGCTTTTATTCGTGTAAATTGTGCCGCCATTCCGCCGTCGCTGATCGCTTCCGAACTGTTTGGGCACGAGAAGGGTGCGTTCACAGGAGCCATGCAACGGCGAGTAGGACGCTTTGAATCGGCCGATAGCGGAACGATATTCCTGGACGAGGTAGGTGATCTTCCGGCTGAGACGCAGATTGCTTTACTGCGAGTCCTCCAGGAACGGGAATTCGAACGAGTTGGTGGCAGTCAAACCTTTCCCGTAGACGTAAGAGTGCTAGCGGCTACAAACGCGGACTTGAGTGTAGCCGTAGCTGAAGGCGCCTTCCGACAGGACTTGTTCTACCGGCTCAATGTTTTTCCGATTCGAATACCCGCGCTACGTGAGCGCGCCGACGACATTCCCTTGTTGGTCGAATACCTGATCGATCGTTACTCGCAAGCGGCCGGTAAGAAGATTAAAAACATCAACAAAGAAACCCTGGACCTGTTCCAGGATTACGACTGGCCGGGCAACGTTCGCGAATTGCAGAATGTAATCGAACGCGCCGTTATACTGAGTGATGGGGAAAGCTTCAGTGTAGATGAAACCTGGCTGACGCCGGTTACCCCCAAGGTGTCCACGACGACTGCTCCGCTCGTGGCGAACCTTATGGACCATGAAAAAGAAATGATCGAAAACGCGCTTCGGGAGGCTGAGGGGCTAATCTCTGGTCCGACCGGAGCCGCCACCAAGCTGGGCATTCCCAGGCAGACACTGGAATCAAAAATAAGGAAACTGGGTATTAATCGACACCGTTTTAAGACCTCATAATCTTTCTCCTTAGTTCACTGAATCCACCTCGCGATTTTACTTGTCTCACGGCCTCTTCGGTTGCAAAACGAATAGCTCCAGTTAAACAGGGACTCGCTACTGATGATAGCAAGCCGAAGTTTCGGCAAATGCCGAAAAAGCAGCCCAGAGTCCAGCCCTACAGCTCCGTAATTCAAGGAAATTGCAATGGCACTCAGCGTGCGCTTACCTGGAACGAACTTAGTACAAATCGAAAGTGACTTTGAGGATCAAGAAGGAAGCGTCATGAAAAACAAAGTGATCTTAATCACAGGCGGGCTTACGGGTATTGGTCGTGCGACCGCGTTGGCCTTCGCGCAAGAAGGCGCAAGCATTGTTGTTTCCGGGCGACACGAGGAAGAAGGCCAAAAACTAGTTGGCGAGCTGAGCAAACTCGGTGCGGAAGCTGAATTTGTGCCATCTGATGTGCGCTATGAAGAAGATGTGCGCACCTTGGTTGATAAGACAGTCGCGAGGTTTGGTCGACTCGATGTGGCCGTCAATACCGCCGGCACGGAAGGCAAGCCTGGCCCGGTAACGGAGCAGTCCGCCGAAAGCTACGCTGCCACCTTTGACACCAATGTCCTCGGCACACTGCTGAGCATGAAACATGAACTTCGCGTGATGCTGGCCCAACGGTCTGGCAGCATCATCAACGTTTCTTCTACCTTCGGCC
>Ga0105249_10001456_pt1 | contig 20751 bp, 14 predicted proteins | sample KBSS44metaG_FD_81522 | JGI IMG/M metagenome (GOLD analysis project Ga0105249, IMG submission 81522) | Switchgrass rhizosphere microbial communities from Kellogg Biological Station, Michigan, USA - KBS S4-4 metaG | ecosystem: Host-associated > Plants > Roots > Rhizosphere > Soil | place...
CGCTGGGCGCGTCGTTGGTTTGATCGGACTGGTCGTGGATACGGTAGACGGCGGGTTTCAATTCCTCCGCCACCCCCCGTTCACGCACTTCTTTCACGACCCCGACGATCGTGTACCAGTAGCCTCGATTGCCGGTGGCGCCGAACTTGAAGCGCTCTCCCAGGGCCGAGCGTCCTGGATAGTTTCGGTCGGCAAAGGACTCGTTCACAATGGCGACGGGCGCCTCCGAACGCCGGTCGGAGATGTCGAAGAAGCGACCTTCGCGGAGCCCGGCACCGACGGTTTCAAAGTAATCACGAGTAACCACCCTCGAGAGCGCGTCCTGACTACGCGTTCGGTCCGTCGGCTGTCCCGCCAGCAGATACTGCGTCGTTCCAGCGATCTCTGTCAGAGGGATCTTTGAGATTCCTCCAGCCCTGACCACGCCAGGGATCGCGCGAATGCGTTCCAGTTCGGCGTTGACAAACGCAACACGTCGATCGAATTCTCGATACCGGAAGAGAGGTGTCACGAAGGTCAGCAGCTGGTCGCTCTTGATGCCCAGATCTATCTGGCGCAGGTGCTGAAACGTCTGCAGCAACAACGCGCCACTGGTCAAGAGAACCACTGCGAGGCCGGTTTCGACGATGACGAGCGCATTCTGAAACCATAGACCGCGAACGCCGACGGTGCCCCGGCCACCGTCGCGCAGGCCCTGTTGCGGTGCGACGCGCGATGCGCCAAGTGCCGGTGCCAGGCCGAACGTCACCGCCGCAGCGACCGCTATCGTCGTGCAAAACGTCAGCACTCGCCAGTCGAGGGTCAGGCGCGCGGCGGCCATCGTATCGGGAACGAGCGTTTCCAGAAACCGCATGACCGGCAGTGCCAGACAGATTCCAACAATCGCTCCCAATCCGGCGAGCACCAGGCTCTCGATCATGAACTGCGCAATCAATCGGCCGCGCCCCGCACCGAGGGCCACTCTCACCGCCACTTCGCGACGACGCGCGGCGCCGCGCGACAGCAACAGATTCGCGAGATTCACGCAGGCAATCAACAGCACCGCCACGGATGCGGCGAGCAACACGATCAGAGAGGTTTGCGTCCTGCCGGCCAACTCTTCGCGGAGAGGAACGACTACTGCAGTGCGCGCCGGCGTGACGTGTCCTGTCGTGACGCGGAGACTCAGTGCCGCCATCGACTCCCTGGCTTGCGCCAACGTGACACCTGGCTTGAGACGGGCAACGATCTGCTCGTCGTGCCACCAGAACCGAGTCAAGTGATCCGGGGAAAAGGATGCAGGCATCCAGATGTCAACATCGCGCGCGGGCAGAAAGTAGAACTCCCGCGGCATCACGGCGATCACTGCATACGAGGTGTCATTCAAGGTGATGCGTCGGCCGATCACGTCTGCCGCGCTGCCGAAACGGCGTTGCCACAGCCCATGACTGATCACCACGACGCGCGCGCCATGCGTGTCCTCGTCCTCGGTAAAGACTCGGCCGAGGACCGGCTTCACACCAAGCACGGTCCAGAAATTTCCGGTGACCTTGCGGGACGGGATTTGCTCGGGCTCACCTTCACCCGAAAGCGCCGCCTCGCCTGACTCTGTCGCGGCAATATCGATGAAGACCCTGTTGTGCTGGCGCCAGGCTTGCCACTCGGCCGGCGTTGAATAGTGTTTCGGGAAACCGATGTGACTCATCTCGTCCCAGATCATCACGAGCCGTTCGGCATCGTGATAGGGCAGCGGACGAATCAGAATCGTGTCAACGGCGCTGAACATGGCGGTATTGACGCCAATGCCGAGCGCGAGCGTCGCGATTGCGATGAGGGAGAATCCCGGATTGCGGCGAACCTGGCGAAGTCCATGCCGCGCGTCACGCGCGAGTTGCTCCGCGCGCGACCATCCCCAGGCGGCGCGCACGTCTTCTTTGACCAGATTGCGTGCTCGATCGGCGCGCCGGCGGGTGAGGCGTCCCCAGAAGCTCATGTCATCTCTCCGCTCGAGGTTTTTACCACGGATGACTTCGCTTGTCGGGATCCATCGTCCGGGTTGCTCGCGGTCCACAAGGCGGCGTTCAATAGTGTGACGGTACGCCGCGTGGTACCGATGTTGTGCCAATACCCAACTCGGTCCGGACCGAGCCGACTATTGGTTGAAACCAGTTCCAGCGAGTCAAGCAAACGTGACTGATGTTGCCGTCTGATATGAACACGATTCCGGTCTCGTCGTTTTTGTTGCTCGTGTTGTCAGTCCCGGTCGCCGCATCTGCCCAGACCAGTGGAAGGGTCATCGATCCGTCCGGAATGCCCGTTCCTGGAGCGCGGGTGATGAGCCTCCCGTGGGAGGACACGCGCACCGACGCGGACCGGCCGATTCAGCCTCGCGCGTCCAGCCGATGTCGTTCGATTTTCAAGAGATGGTTATCAGCCTCGAACAAAGCTGACGGCTGACGCAAACGGGACCATCACCCTCAGCCCGACACGAGAACGCGGATGGTCGCCGTCGGTATGTTCCGGATCGCAAGCGCATCGATTCGGAAATGTGATGCAGTTCACGGCACCAGCTCGTACGACGCTCGATCAGGTTGTCGACGATGATTATCGGCTGACGCAGGTTCGATACCGCGGCACCGCGTTGACATAGAGAAGCGTGCCAATACCCGGTCGCGCGCCGGCCTGCGGCCGGCAGCAGCGCGAAGCGCTCCGCGACCGGTGCTGAGTCAGCCACACGTTGTCGCCGGGAGCCGTGCCCGTGCCGTTCGTTCTCTGCGGACTTTGCGGGCTCTGCGCGAAAGTCTCTGCGAGTCGTCGAAAAACGTGTCAACCTTTTTCTACAGGAAGTTCTCGCGCAGCGCGGCCAGTTCGCGCCTGTGCGCACGCGGGTTGTCCGCACCGTCGCGCCTGACGATAAGACCACTCGGCTGGATCCTTTGGCAGACACCCCCGGTTCGGCCCGAGCTGTCGAACAGAGCGATTAGGGTTAGACGTCTCGTTCGCAGCGACCTCGGACTCCCGTGACATGCGAAGCGGTAAAGCGCGCCCGCAGCGTGACTGCCGCGCTCCGACTGTCGAAAAAAGCGCAGTCCATTCGACTATAGGGCAGGAGGGATGATGCAGCTTCACACCTACCTCAATTACGGCGGCAACTGCGAAGACGCGTTCAAGTTCTACGAAAAGCACCTCGGTGGAAAGATCACCATGCTGATGCGCCACGGCGACCAGCCGGGAGGACAGACCCCGCCGGGGTGGGCCGGCAAGGTCCTGCATGCGCGAATGAACATCGGAGAAACGGAATTGCTCGACGCCGACATCCCAAGTTTCCAGCCGATCCGAAGCGCCTACCTGTCCTTGACGCTCGACAGCGATCGGGAAGCCGACCGCGTGTTTGGGTTGCTCTCCGACGGCGGCGAGATCTTCATGCCGATGCAGGAGACATTCTTCGCCTCGCGGTTTGCGATGCTTCGCGACAAGTTCGGCACATCGTGGATGCTGCTGCACCCGAAGGCGCGCGGCTAGCGAACCGCCGGCCAGGTCACATTCCGAGCCGCAGGCCGAGCCGAAAGACGCGCGGCGGTTGCACGAAGGTCGTTGCGCGAAAGTTGGGGCCGGTCAGGACGTCTTCTTCGACCTCGTTTTTCGTGTTCAGGAGGTTGAATGCCTCGAATACACCACCCACATCGAAGGCGCCGACGGTCACGTGCTTCTCGATGCGCGTATCCACAGTGAGGGCATAGGTGAAGCGCGTCCGGCCCTCGCGATAGGCCCGGATCGCTTCAGCGCCCTGGTTGAGTTGCGGCACGATCACCATTCGCGCAAACGGCTGTCCGTCCTGATATCGCGAGGTCACGCCAATGCGCACGTCATGCGGTCCGTGGTAGCTGCCTGAAACCTTGATTGAGTAGCCACGTTCGAAGAACTGACGGTTCTTGGCAAACGTCGTGGCGTTCGGATTCGTCAGCACCTCACCGGTCACGCCATGATCGTTTTCGAAGACGTGAAAACCGCGATTGCCGCCGGGCGCATCCGAGCCGGTCATCGTCGCGCCGGCCAGCATCTGGAATCGTTTCGCAAACCGCCGCTCGACGATCGCCTCGACACCATGAAACAGGTTGTACAGCTTCGGAGGGTTGGTGAGCAGCTCGCGATCCTGACCGAACGTCGCCGGGCTCCGATTGTAGTAGGGGAGCATCTGGTCATCCGACGGGTCCCCCTCGTCGCCGCCGACATCAGGCACATGGCCAACCGTATAGCTCTCGAAAGGCACGCCGGTGTTGACGCTGGCCATCAGACGATGATCCTCGCGGAAGGTCAGTGCGAGGCGCAGGAAGAAGAGATCGTTCGGACGACTCTCGATGCCAACAACGAACTCGTCGGTAAATGGACGGCGAAGGTGCGGATCGAGTGCCGTTTCGCCCTTTGGCGATCCCGGGCCGACCAGGGCAATCAATGGCCCACGCTCCGACGATTGAAAGATTCTGTCGTTGTTGGCGTCGAGCCAGCGGTACACCCGCCCTTGCGCCGCCGTCGGATCGCCGAAGGACAGGTTCTGCAGGGGCAGCTGCCACTGATACCGCGCGTAGCTCGCCACGACGGTCGCGCGGTCGCTGCCGCGAGGCTTCCATCGTAGCGACACGCGCGGCGAAAAATTGAGCCACGACACGCCGGTTGGTGCCGCCTCCGCGCGGCCATTCACGGTTTCGACGCGGACACCTCCTTCGACAGCGACGCGATCGAACGCGGTGAATCGATCGACGAGATACCCGGCGACAATCGTTTGCTGCCAACGCGAAACCGGCCCCGTGTAGTGGTAGTCCCACACGCGTGCGGGAATCCCTGCGACAAGCTCCGGCGCCAAGCCCGCCGGGTCGGGTCGCGACGACGCCGAGGCACCTGAGAGTGTGACCCCCAATCGCACATCGTGGCGCGGGCCGAGCCTCGCCAGATGTGGCTCGTACGTCGCGCTGGTCGTCCATCTCGCTCGATTACCGGCGGTGGTTGCGCTCAGTTCGGGGATGTAGCCGTCATACACACGCTCGACCGCGGCCGGCCGCAGGTCACTGAGTTGCGGCGTCACCGAACTTCGCTGATAGGCAGCGGCGATCCGCCAATGGGTGTCGCTGCCAGGCCGCCCCTCCCACGTGCCCTGCACCTGCATCTGTCGATCGCGCTCCGCCGCATTCCCGTCGTCAAATCTCGCCCGGCCGAAGTACGGACGAATGATGCGTTGGCCGGCGACAATGAACCTGAACTCGTACGGGCGCGGCGGCGTCACAACCACGTGCGCGAATACCGAGTTCACGGCGCCAGGCAGGACGACCGAACGGTTGCGCTCCTCCCGGCCCGAACGAATCACTGAACCGGATACCAGCATCCCGACCCGATTCGCAACGAGCGGTCCACTGGCCAGAAATTGCCCTCTGTTCCATGAGGTCAGGTTTGCAATCGGCGGGATCTCGCCCGGATCGAGCGAGTATGGCCCGGCGCCCAGCGTCCAATCGCCGGCCATGCCGCCGGTCCAGGTATTCGTCGGCCGACGTGGCACGAGCGTCACCGCGGGACCTGCGGAACCGATTTCCAGCGGCATCACCGTCGAAGCGACGTTCACAGCACTGAACGCGTCGAGATGCGGATAGATGAATGGCGCGCCACCGCGAGTGAGATCCGTGACGTCGACGCCATCCATTTGATACGACGTCTGCGTCCATGAGCTCGAGTAGCCGCCGATCAGCGACGGGTCACCGGCCGACAGGCCACCAGTGTCCATGCGATCTGAAAACGTCAAAGGCTCGGCGGTTTCGATGAGCGTCCAGATACTGTCGCTGCTTGGGAGATCCCGTAATCGCGTGTCGTCGAAGAGCGTTTCGTTGGAGAATCGATTTCGGCTGATGACCATCTCAGGTCCACCTGCCTGAGGCCGATGACCGGGGGGTGTGAGGGTGATGAACAGTACTTCCCCCGCGGCGATCTCAACCGTCTGCTCTCTGATCGCGGCCAGGCCGGGGCGGTTGACGCTGAGGCGATACGATCCGGGCGGCACGTGCGAAAACGTGGCATCGCCGCTGGCATTGGTATGAGCAGGGTATTGCGCTGTGATGTTGTCGCCGATGCGATCGAGGGTGACATCGACCCGATCGACCGAGGTATTCCGATCTGCGATACGAACGTGAACTGTCGAATCCGCCAACTGGGCACGCACCGGCCGGTGACCCAGGAAAACGAGCGCAACCATGTAGAAGACGATCGATCGAACGCGCGCGCAACAGACCAATAGCACTTCCTCCGCCCGCATTGTGTGGATCTCGGCCGAGCCGGTCAAGGTTGCGCTTCTGATGGCGGCGGAAGTAGGCTAGGCGCTTCCGGAGAACATCGATGGCGCAAATATCGTTGACCGTGAACGGCAAGGCACGGAAAGCTCAGGTCGAGCCTCGCCTCCTGCTCGTCCACTACCTTCGCGAACAATTACGTCTCACCGGCACGCACGTGGGGTGCGATACCAGCCAGTGCGGTGCCTGCACGGTGCTGGTCGACGGCCGCAGCGTGAAGTCCTGCACGATGTTCGCGGTTCAGGCCGATGGCTCGACCATCACCACGATCGAAGGTCTTGCCACGGATGGCCAGCTCCATCCACTGCAGCGCGCATTCTGGGAAGAGCATGGACTCCAGTGTGGCTACTGCACACCCGGGATGATCATGGCAGCGGTAACACTCCTCGAGCAAAAGCCAAAGCCGTCCGAACAGGAAATCCGCGAGGGCATCTCCGGCAATTTCTGCCGCTGCACCGGCTATCAGCACATCGTCAACGCGATTCAGCGCGCGGCCGGGGAGAAGAGGTAGCCATGCCGACAACTCCCGTGCTCCCCAAACTCGTCGGCCAGCGCGTCAAGCGGCGCGAGGATCCACGTCTGATTCAAGGCCGCGGCACCTACGTCGACGACATCGCACTCGTCGGCATGCAGCACCTCGCGTTCAAGCGAAGCGACGTTGCGCACGCACGGATCACTTCGGTTGATACGAGTGCGGCCGAAGCGATGGACGGCGTCGAAGCGGTGTTTACGGGGGCGCAGATTGCAAAGTTTCTCGCCCCGATGCCGATTGGGACACCATTCCCGTCTCCCGAACACCGTGCGGTTGCGGTCGACACCGTTCGCTACTCGGGCGAGGCGGTTGCTGTCGTCGTCGCGAGCGATCGCTATATCGCGCGCGACGCGGCCGACGCGATCGTCGTGTCATACGATCCGCTACCGGCAGTCGTCGACGTCGAGCAGGCGATGACCGGGAAGCCGACGGTCATTCATCCGGATTTCAAGAACAATCTGGCGGTGGCACTCGTGCCAAGTGGAACAGGCGTCTCCGCAGACGGATCCAAGGTCGACGACTCTGCTATCGATGCGGCGTTCAAGAATGCCGAGGTCGTCGTCTCACAGCGCATGGTCAATCAGCGGCTCGCGCCGAACACCATGGAGCCACGCGGTGTTGTCGCCCATTTCGAACCGGGCAAGGGGACGATGACGATCTGGTCGTCGACCCAGAATCCGCACATTTTGCGAACGTTCATCGCGGCGCTAACCGGTCTCGGGCAGGATCAAGTTCGCGCGATTGCCCCCGAGGTCGGCGGCGGCTTCGGCGCGAAGATCAACATCTACGCTGAAGAGTACGTTACGGCCGCGATTTCGAAGCAGCTCGGCATTCCTCTGAAGTGGATCGAAGACCGATCGGAAGCGTTCGTGGCAACGACTCACGGTCGCGACATCCTCGCTTACGTGGACATCGCCGCCAAACGTGATGGGACGCTGCTGGGCCTAAAGCTTCGCCTCGTCGCGGACATCGGCGCCTACAACATGCTTTTGACCGCGGCCATCCCGACGCTCACGATGATGATGGCCAACGCGACGTACAACATTCCCGCCGTACGCGCGACATTGACCGAGGTATTTACCAACAAGACACCAACCGACGCCTATCGCGGTGCCGGGCGGCCGGAGGCGACTTACTTTGTCGAGCGGGCGATGGACATGCTCGCTCGGGAGCTGAAGATGGATCCGGCGGAACTTCGGCGCAAGAACTTCATCAAACCGAATCAGTTCCCCTTCGCAACGCAGACCGGCGCCGTGTACGACTCGGGTGACTACGAGAAGGCGCTCGATCTCGCGCTCAAGAATTCCCAGTGGGATCGCTTGAAGGCCGAGCGTGATGCGGCGCGCGCGCAAGGCAGGCTCGTTGGTCTCGGGCTGGCGATGTACGTCGAAGTCTGCGGCATCGGGCCGTCTGCGGCGCTGCCAACCGGCGGGTGGGAGCATTCGCAAGTGACGATTGAGCGGGACGGCCGGATTAGCGCGACCACCGGCGCCTCGCCTCACGGACAGGGGAACGAGACGACCTTCGCGCAGATGCTCGCCGATCAATTCGGCGTGCCGCTCGAACACATCACGATTCTTCATGGCGACACGGGAGTCGTGAAGCAGGGCATTGGCACCTTCGGCAGTCGATCCCAGGCTGTTGGCGGTACCGCGCTGCACATGGCCGGCACCAAGGTGAAGAAGAAGATGGCCAAGTTCGCCGCGGCGTTGTTCGAGGCCCACGAGGACGATCTCGTCTTCGAGAACGGAACGATTTCCGTGAAGGGGTCACCAGCGTCCGCGAAGCCGTTCGCGAGCGTGGCCGCGTACGCATACGTTCCGGTGCCACTTCCGGACGGACTGGAACCCGGCTTGAGCGACGAAGCCTTCTTCGAGCCGACGAACAACACCTATCCGTTCGGCTGTCACATTTCGATGCTGGAAATCGATCGCGACACCGGCGAGCCGAAACTGCTCAAGCTGGTCGCCGTCGACGACGCCGGAAATCTGATCAATCCGCTCATTGTCGAAGGACAGATCCACGGTGGGCTGGCGCAGGGGATCGGTCAGGCGATGATCGAAGAGGTCGTCTACGGAGAGGATGGTCAATTGTTGACTGGCTCCTTCATGGACTACGCGCTGCCGCGGGCGATCGACTTTCCGCGTTTCGAACTCGGCGCCACCGTCACGCCGACGCCGGTCAATCCACTCGGCGCCAAAGGGGTGGGAGAGGCCGGCACGCTCGGTTCGACTCCATGCATCGTCAACGCTGCGGTTGATGCGCTCAGCGAGTTCGGCGTGAAACACATCGACATGATGCTGCGTCCTGAAAAACTGTGGCGCATCATCCACGGAGGCCGGTCGTGATCTCGACGCCATTCGAATACACGCGAGCGACGTCGCTCGACGATGCCCTGGCCAAACTGGGTGCGGCCAACGGTGAAGGGAAGTTGCTTGCCGGGGGACACAGCCTCGTGCCGCTCATGAAGCTTCGGTTGAGCGAACCGAAACTGTTGATCGATATCGCCCGCATTCCCGGCCTCTCGGGAATCACTGCCAGGGATGGCGCGATCGAGATCGGTGCCGGCACGGTTCACCATGACGTTGCCTCGTCAGCAGTCCTGCAGCAGGCGTGTCCGATGCTGACCGAAGCGGCTGCCGACATTGGCGATCCGCAAGTCCGCAATCGCGGAACGCTGGGGGGAAGCCTGGCGCATGCCGATCCGGCGGCTGATTATCCAGCCGTGATGCTCGCACTCGACGCGACGATCCTGATCAAAGGGCCGCGTGGCGCCCGGACGGTAAAAGCTCAGGATTTCTTTCAGGGCATGTTCACCGTCGATCTGGCCGGCGATGAAATCATCACGGCGGTGCAGTTCAAACCGGTGAAGGCGGGTGCTTATACCAAGCTTCATCAGCGGGCGTCGCACTTCGCGATTGTCGGGGTGGCGGCGGCGCTGGCGGTGGAGAACAAAGTGATCACGAGCGCGCGCATCGGTCTCACGGGCGCGAGTTCACACGCGACCCGGCTGACGGACTCCGAGCGGGCACTGACTGGTAAGCAGATATCTGCCGATAACATTGAGGCGGCAGCGCGGCTCGCCGCCAGCGGTCTGCGCGACATCAATTCCGACCTTCATGCGAGCGAGGAATATCGCCGGGCGATGATCCCGGTCTTCACGAAACGCGCGCTGACCAGAGCGTTAGAGAGAGGCTAGACGTTACGAGGCGGGCGCCTCGATCTTTGCCTTCAGGCACGCGAAGAAGCGATCCATGATCATCTTCGCGACGCCGCCGATCAGGCGCTGACCCAATCTGGCGATCGGCCCTCCGGTGTGCACGGCGCCGCTGACATCGACCGCGGTCGCCGCGCCGTCCGGCCGCAGGGCGATGACCGACGTGCCTTTCACGAACCCGGGCCGCCCCTGACCCTCCATCACCAATCGATACGACCGGAGCGGCGTCTTCTCGGTCATCTCGACGGTGCCATTGTAGGTGCCGGTGATCGCCGCGAGAGCGACGGTCAGCGTCACCTTGTAGCGATCCTCGCCGTCCGGCTCAAATCGATTGCACCCGGGAATGCAGGACGAGATCGCGTCGGGATCCATTAAAACGTCCCAGACCCGATCGGGTGGTGCGTTGAATGTATACGAACTGAAGATGTCCATCCGTCGATCCGGCCGATCACGCGAGCGCGTTCAAGTGTAATCCGAGGTCGGCGAGGTTCGTCAACGTGCGCGCCGGCAGGAAATCATCGACGAACGGGAGGGCCGCCTGAAGGCCGCGCGTCAGCGGCGCATAATCAACAGTCCCGAGAAGGGGACTCAACCAGATCAACCGATGACTGCTTCGCTGAAGGCGCGCAACCTGTTCGGCCAGTTCGGCAGGGTCGCCGCAGTCCCATCCGTCAGAGATGAGCAGCACCACCGGACCGCCGGTCAGCGCGCGACGCCCCCAGCGCTGATGGAATTGCTTGATTGCCCCACCGATGCGCGTGCCTCCGGACCAGTCCGGGACCGCATGTGAGACGGCGGCCAACGCGCCATCGGCGCGATAGGTTCGCAGATGCCTGGTAATTCGCGTCAACTCGGTCGAGAACACAAAGGCCTCGACACGGCGGTGCCGTGTCATGACCGCATGGGCGAAGTGCAACAGCATCCGCGAGTAGCGTTCCATCGACCGGCTGATGTCGCACAGGAGCACAAGCGGGCGCGCGCGGACGTGTCGCCGGCGGCGGTGAAGCGTCATCACATCGCCATCCGTCCGGAGGCTGTCGCGGATCGCGCGGCGAAGATCGATACGCCGCCCCGCGCCTCGCACCCAGCGCCGTGTGCGTCGCTCGCCTGGCGTCCAGACCAGTCCCGACAACATCGCGGTCGCCTGAGCTAATTCAGCCGTGGTGAATGCCGCGAAGTCCTTCGTCGCGACGACTCCGAGATCGCTCCAGGTTGGCAATCCATCTTCCAGCGACCGCGCGTCGTTCGAGTCCTCGCCCGTGATGTCGTCCGGTAATTCCGTTAGCGCAAAGGCCTCGATCGCGACCGCTCGCGTCTCTTCCCGCCTCGGGCGAACGAGATCCTGCCCGGGTCCGCGCCAGAAGATTTCGAACGCCCGATCGAAGAGCGCGAGCTGTTCGTGCCGATGGACCAGCAAAGCGCGGCACGTGTAATACACCTCGTCGCGTGATCCGACATTGACGTGACCGAGGGCGTCGACGACATCGAGGAGGCGTCCGGGGTGGACATCAATGCCGGTCCGCCGTAGCGCGCGCCCGAACATCAGGAGATTGGAAACCAGAGGAAAGGGGGCGCTTTCCATCACGCCCGTGGCATGCTGCGGGCATTCGCGCGATCGAGCATGTCGGCGGCCTGACGGCCCCGCACCAGCGCGAGATCCTCTTTCGCTTTCAGCACGACCCCCAGTGTCTCGTCAACCGTGTCCGGGTCGAGCGTGTGCCGATCCAGCGCCACGAGCGCGCTGACCCAGTCAATCGTCTCCGAGACGCCCGGCACTTTATACAGGTCCGCCCGGCGCAGCTCCTGGACCATCGCCGTGACCTGCTCGGCAAGTCGTGCCGACGCTTCCGGCGCGCGCGCACGGACGATCGCCAGTTCCTTGTCGAACGTCGGATAGTCGATCCATTGATACAGGCATCGACGCTTGAGCGCGTCGTGGATTTCGCGCGTGCGATTCGAGGTCAGGATGACGAGGGGAGGCGCTGCCGCTCGCAAGGTTCCGAGTTCCGGAATGGTGATCTGGAACTCGGCCAGCAACTCGAGCAGGAACCCTTCGAATTCTTCGTCGGCGCGATCGATTTCGTCGATCAGGAGGACCGCCGGCCGCGCGCGCGCGGGATCGATGGCCTGAAGCAGCGGCCGCTTGAGCAGAAATGCTTCACTATAGAGTTCGCGATGCGCGCTCGCGCGATCGAGCGTGTGCGTCGCGTCGAGGATCCGGAGCTCGAGCAACTGGCGCGGATAATCCCACTCGTAGACCGCCTGCCCGACGTCGAGGCCTTCATAGCACTGAAGACGGATCAAATCGGTCTCGAGCGTCGAGGCAGCCGCCGCTGCGAGTGCCGTCTTGCCGACACCGGCCTCACCCTCGAGAAAAAGCGGGCGATTGAGACGGAGCGCCAGAAACAGCGCGACGGCAAGGCCCCGATCGGCGACGTAATGGTGTTCGGAGAGCCGCTCTTGCAGAGCGTCTATTGATTCGGGGAGTATGGCAATAACCCTCACGCGCACTGTATAACATTTGAAAGACGAGAAGGAGACGTGATGACGATAGCGGACATGCCGTCGGCAGACATTGTGTTTGATACGTTATTTGCTTATCAACGATCGGCGGCACTCAAGAGTGCGATCGAGCTCGACCTCTTCACACAGATCGATACAGGAGAGAAAACATCGTCGCAGATTGCCTCCCTGACTGGCGCGTCGGAACGCGGCATCCGCATTTTGTGCGATTACCTGTGCACGATCGGACTGTTGGTGAAATCGGGAATGTCATATCGCCTGACACCCGATACCGCGGCGTTTCTCAGCCAGAGATCGCCGGCCTACCTCGGCACGACGGTGAAGTTCCTGTTGCTTCCTGAACTGAAACAGAACATGGAAGTGTTGACCGAGTCGGTCCGACGAGGCGGCATTGCACCGTCGGGTGCGAATACTGTCGTGGAGGAGAACCCGATCTGGGTCGACTTCGCGCGGTCGATGGCACCGATGATGGTGCCGGCCGCTCACGCGATCGCCGATTTGCTGGCCGGGCAGGGGCCGATCAAGGTTCTGGATATCGCCGCCGGTCACGGGTTATTTGGGATCACGATCGCTCAGCGTAATCCGCGAGCGGAAATCCTCGCGGTCGATTGGCCGAACGTGCTTGCGGTGGCCACCGAGCACGCGCGGGGAGCACAGGTCCAGGATCGACATCGAACGTTGGCCGGTGATGCGTTCCAGGTGGAATTCCCCACCGGGTTCGACGCAGCGCTCGTCACCAATTTCCTGCATCATTTCGACCCGCCGACCTGCACGAGTTTTCTTGCCAAGGTCCACCGCGCATTGAAGCCAGGCGGCCGGGTCGCCGTCCTCGAATTCGTCCCGAATGCGGATCGCGTCTCGCCGCCCGTGCCGGCGCGCTTCAGCCTCGCCATGCTCGCCAATACGCCTGCCGGTGACGCCTACACGCTGGCCGAGCTCACAGAGCAGCTGGAGACGGCGGGATTCCGCAGCGTGTCGACGCATGCGCTGCCGACGCCGCAGCTCGTGTTGATAGCGGAAAAATGACGTCCCTATCATCCGGAGAGGTGAGCCGCGGGAATCGATACGGTGAGTTTTACTTGCGGTTGGCTTTGCTGGTTTTGATGGCGTCGTTCAGTTGGTGAATGGCGGCCACATGTGCGGCAATAGCCGACGTTTCCGCGTCAATTGCCTGGCTCAATGCCCGAAGATCGCGCCGTTCGAGCGCGGCGAGTCCTTGTTCATGGGCTCTTGAGAACTGCTGGCGGCTTCGCTTGTGCAGCTCGAGCGCCTGCTTGAGCGCCTGGTGCCGTTCGATCCGATCGCCGTCGGGAGAAGACATGGCTCTGGATGGGTCAATAGATCTGCTGTGTCTTGGCGACGACCGTCTTCGGCGGGGTCACGCCGGCGGCAATCATCACTTCGCGAATTGCGGCTTCCGTATCCGGCGACGGTTTGAAGTTGCCGAATCGATAGCCGACCGCAATAGCGAGCGGAGTCCACCCGAATTTGTCGTTCTTGTTCCAGATGTCGATTTTTGCGCCATGGGCGGCGAGAAATTTCACGACCAGGGGCAGGTTCTTATAGGCGGCGGAGTGCATCGCGGTCTCGCCATTGTTGTCGATGGCATTGATGTCGGCACCAAGGTCGAGCAGGACCTGGATCGCCTCCAGCACTTCCGTCTCGGTGCCCGCGTCCTCGCCGGGGGAGCGCGTCGCAAGCCCCGCGGCCGCCATCAGGGGCGTGCTGTTTTCGATGTTGCGCAACGACGTATCCGCCCCCAGCGACGCGAGAGTTTTCAGGAGTTCAGCGTCGGCGGTCAGCGCTGCCAGCAGGAACGGTGTCGCCCCGATTTCATTCAATCGCGTGTTATTCAGGTTGGCTTTCTTCGTCATGCGCGCGTTCAGATTTGCGCCTTTGGCAGCCAGCTTCTTCACCAGCTCGATGCTGGTCATGTTTCCCGAACCGTCCGGCGGCGGATCGTTGTCTCCGACACCGGGTTTACGCACGGCGGTCATGACGTGGAGCACCGAGTAACCCGGGAGGTCGGCGTTTGGATTCGCCCCGGCGTCGAGCAGCAGCGACGCGAGCTCGAAGTGCCCGTTCATGACAGCCAGCAGTAACGGTGTCGCACCCGCGGGAGGCAATCGACCGCCATATCCGCGTCGTCGACCCTCGACGGGTATGGTCTCGTTGGCGTCGGCGCCCGCTTTCAGCAGAACGCGGACGACGTCGATGTGTCCGGCGCGGACAGCGAACATCAGTGGATTGAATCCGGATGGCACGCGCAGCTTGAAATCCGCGTCGGCGTCGATGAGCGCCTGCACGACGTCCGCGTGGCCTTCAGCGGCCGCCCAGATCAGCGCCGTCTGACCGCGGCGATCGTCTTTCGCCTCGACGTTGGCGCCGTGATGAATGAGCGCCTTGACCGCCGCGAGGTTGCCCGTTCGTGCGGCAGTCATCAGCGGTGTCTCGCCGCCAGGAAGAGCGGCATTGGCATCGGCTCCCGATTTCAGCAGCATCTCCACCAGCGCGGCGTTGCCGTTCGTGCACGCGAGCGACAGCGGCGTGACGCCGTATCGATTGGCGGCCTTGACGTTCGCACCGGCGCGGACCAGGAGCTGCGCGATCTCGAGATCGTCGTGATAGGTCGCCCAGTGGAGCGGTGTCATGCCATCGGGCTGTGGTGTGTTGATGTTGACGCGTTGTTTGATCAGCGCGCGAATCTGCGCGCGGTTCATCTTTTCTGTCGCGTCAGCCAGCGTCGCGCGCGCAGGCGCCGCGTAGGTGGTGGCGGCGAAGACAAGCAGAATCGCTGCCGCCGTCTTGGCGCAGTCTAAGGACCGCGCCCTACCCTGGAGGACGCTACAACGAAAGGAGCTCATCCACCTTCCCCTTGCTGTCGGCAAATGCATCCATGCGTACGCCCACACGCTCGAGCAACGTCAGGTGAAGATTTGCGAGCGGGGTGGGTGCCGAATACTTGATGTGACGTCCGCCCTTCACGCCTGTTGCGCCGCCGCCGGCCACGAGAATCGGCAGGTTCACGTGATCATGCACGTTGGGGTTGCCCATGCCGCTGCCATACAGATACAGCGTGTGATCGAGCAACGAACCGTCGCCCTCGGGCGTGGCCTTGAGCTTCTCGACGAGATACGCGAAGAGCGACACGTGGAAGGCGTTGATCTTCGCCATCCGGGCAATCTTCTCCGGATCGTTCCCATGATGCGTCAGCGGATGGTGCGGATCCGCGACGCCGATTTCCGGATAGGTTCGATTGCTCGTCTCGCGCGCGAGCTGGAACGTGATCACCCGGGTGACGTCGGCTTGCAGCGCCAGCACCTGCAGGTCGAACATCAACTTCGCGTGGTCGGCGTACGCGGCCGGCACCCCGGTCGGACGATCGAGATCCGGCAGCGCGTTGTCCTTCGTCTCCGACTCCGCCTTCTGAATACGCCGCTCGACCTCGCGCACCGTGTCGAGATACTGGCCAACCCGTGTCCGGTCCTCTGGCCCGAGATCTTTCTGCAGGCGCGTGATGTCGTCTCGCACCCAGTCGAGCAGGCTTGCCCGGCGCTGGAGTGCAGCCCGGCGATCGGCCGCGCTGCCGCCTTCGCCAAATAACCGCTCGAAGACAATCCGCGGGTGCGCTTCTGCCGGCAGTGGTGTGGTGGGCGACGACCAGGACAGGTTGTTCTGGTAGACACACGCGTAGCCGTTGTCGCACTGGCCGATCGTCTGGAGCAGATCCATCGACAGCTCCAGCGACGGTAGCAACGTCTGCTGCCCAATCTGCTGCGCCGCAATCTGATCGACCGTGGTGCCGAGGTAGTAGTCGGTGCTCTCCGTCCACTTGGCCTTCGCGGCGCTGAGGAAAGCGGCGTTCGATGTCGCGTGTGTGCCCGGGTATGCGTTCTTCAGCTCGAGATTGCTGATGACCGTCAGTTGATCGGTGACCGACGCCAGCGACTGGAGCGATGGGGACAGTTCGGCGAGCCGGCCTTCGCCGGGGGGTGTCCACCGTGGCAGGTCACAACCCATCGGCATGTAGACGAAGCCGAGACGGCGGACGGGAGCGGCCGCGGTCCTGGCGAACGCCGTCATCGAGGGAACCATGGCATCGAGCAGCGGAAGCGCCACCGTTGCCCCCATCCCGCGCAGGAACGTTCGCCGCGGCAGTGCCTTCTTGGTGATGATCATCGCGCCTTCCTCATCTGAAATGGCTGACTCTTGACGACCCCGAGAATGATCGACGACATCCGGTAATTCTGCGCCCTGGCGTGGCGCACGATCGCGCGCGTTGCCGGCGCATCGTAATAATCAAGGCCGCGGCCTAATGCATAGGTCATCAGCTTTTCTGTCACCGTGCCGACAAACAACTCCGGACGGCGCAGCAAGGCGGTTTCGAGGCCGTTCACGTCGCCGAACCGGCTGCCATCAGGCAGGCCGCCGGAGGCATCAATCGCCGCTCCTGCTTCGACCGTCCGCCGCCGGCCGACGGCGTCGTACTTTTCGAGCGAGAGTCCGAGCGGATCCATCATGTTGTGGCAGGGCGCGCAGTTGGCGTTCGTGCGGTGTTCCGCCAGTCGTTCCCGAACCGACAGCTTGCCGTTGACGGTGTTGTCTTTCAGCGCCGGCACGTCGGGCAATGGCGGCGGCGGAGGCACGCCAAGGAAATTATCGAGCACGTATTTGCCGCGAAGCACCGGAGAGGTCCGGGTCGCATACGAGGTCACCGTCAGGATGCTGCCCTGACGGAGCAATCCGCCGCGCCAGCTGTCGTTGTCGAGCGCAACGCGGCGAAATCGCGTCCCATAGACGTTGGGAATGCCGTAATGCTTCGCCAGCCGTTCATTGACGAACGTGTAGTTGGCCCGCAGCAGGTCGAGCGCGCTTCGATCTTCACGAAGAACACTGTCGACGAAGAGTTCCGTCTCTTCCCGGAATGCCTGGCGCAGGTTGTCGTCGAAGTCCGGAAACAGTCGCATGTCAGGCGTCATCGAATCGAGGTTGCGAAGACGCAGCCACTGTTCGGCGAAGTTGTTCACCAGCGCGCGCGAGCGGGTGTCGGCGAGCATGCGTCGCACCTGGAGTTCGAGAACCGCCGGCTGGTGCAGCGTGCCGGTCTCGGCCGCTTTCAGCAACGGCTCGTCGGGAATGCTGCTCCATAGGAAAAACGATAGTCGCGACGCCAGTTCAAGATCGTTGATGCGATAGGGCGTGCCGGACGGAACACCGGCGGGATCGGTTTCCACGCGAAACAGGAACTGCGGACTGACCAGCACCGCCGAGAGCGCCATCTCGATGCCGGCGTCGAAGTCTCCTTCCGCGCGTGCTTTCCGATACAACGCGAACGGGCCTTGAATGTCCGTGTTCGTCACCGGCCGCCGATACGCCCGTCGCATGAGCGATGACAGAATCTGTTTCGCTGCGCGATCCTCATCACCAGCCGTGGCCGGACGCGAAACGAAAAGTCGGCGCCGACTGGGCGTGTCCCCGGGTCCTTTCGGATCGTATGGACCGATGATCGAGACGGAGTAGATGGCCGGCTGAATTCGCGGATGCCTGTAGGAATTGAAATGCGTCTGGTAGGGCTCACGCATCGACTCGAGCACGACCGACGGTTTCTTGGGAAATGTCACGCCGATCGCATGCGGACCGGCGGTGACCGGGATTCGCATCGTCAGGTGCTGATCGACCTTGGCGTGTGACGGCTGCTCGGTTTCCGGAACGCCCGCCTCGCGCGCCGGCGGTTTCACGGTGAACAACTGCACGCGCTCGCGATCGAGCAGCAGCTCGAGATCGTGTGGTTCACTCAGGCCTTCCACGTGCTCGTCGCGATCGCGCGTCAAGCGAATCTGGATCTCGTACTCGCCATCCTCGGGGAACGTGTAGGTAACCAGCGCGCCGCCGCGCGTGCCAATGGGCAACCCGTCAATATGTTCTTCCTGCGTCACGTCCGCTGGAACCCGGATGGTTTCGCCGCCGGGAGATTTGCCGGAACGGCCGATCACAACGCGGCTGATCTTTTCGGCGGCGGTGACATAGCGATCGAGCAACGTCGGCGACAGGTCCCCGACGGTGACATTGTCGAAACCATAGCTGGACTCGTCGGCCGGCAACATCGACGCAACATCGACGTCGAGCGCCAGAAGATCTCGAATGGCGTTCCTGTATTCGGTGCGCGTCAGGCGGCGAATCGTCGAAGTACGGCCCGGATTTGGATGGGCCACCGCCGCGCGATCGAGCGAGCTCTCGAGGAATGAAACGACGGTGTCGTAGGTTGGGTCGTCGGGCCGCTCTTTGCCGACCGGTGGCATCAATCGCGCGCGCAGCTTACGGACAACCTTTTCCCAGACATCCGCATGCTCGGCGATGTCGTCCTCGGCGATGGTTTCGAGGATGAGCTGACCTTTTTCGTGATCTTTGTCGTGGCAGGAGAGACAGTACTCGTCCACGAGCGCGACGTGTGGGCCCAGAGCGCGCTTTGCCGGCCCATGTCGTGCGCGGTCCTTGGACCGCGCCAACGTCGATCCCCCCGTGCATAGAAGGACGCCGATTCCAACGGCAATCGCGAGTCTGGCAGGCCTTCGCCGGGGCATATGGCGCCCATTTTACGCGTCATATTGGATGGCGTCGAGTCCGCGCGGATTTCAAGGCTGAGGCTGATTACTGCCGGCCGGCTTCGGTGCTTTCGACGCCTTCGGCGCAAACAGGTTGCCGAAGTAATCGCCTTCGTACCACTTGGCCGGTGCATCAGCATCGGCAAGGGTGCGGACGACGCGGTAGTTCACCTCGGCGAACTTCGCCCCCGCCTTCCACACAATCGGGAGCGACACATCGTCTGACGGCTGATGATAGTGATCGCTGAGATACTTGCCCCACGCGGCCGAACCGCCGTTTTCCATTCCGGTCGCAAGCATCACCGCCGGTACGCCCACCTTCACCATGGCGTAGTGATCCGACCTGACAAAGACTGCCTGTTCCGGCATGGGATCGGGCGAGAGCTTGACGTTCATGGCGGCGCCCGCTTGCTTGAAAGTGTCGTGCAGCGTCGAGTGGGTCGCGCCGTATGCGATCACGTCGGTGAAGTCGTAGGTAATCAGCGGCATGTCGAGATCGATTGCCGCCGTGATCCTTTCAATTGGAACAGTCGGATAGTGGGCGAAGTACTCGGCACCCAGGAGCCCTTTCTCTTCAGCGGTATTGGCGACGATGAGAACCGAGCGCCGCGGCCGCGCGGTTGCGGTCAGCACCCGCGCCACCTCGAGCAGGGTGGCCGTACCCGCCGCGTTGTCGAGCGCACCGTTGTTGATCCGATCCCCTTTCCCGGCGCGCTTCACGCCTATGTGATCGACGTGTCCCATCAACGCCACGTATTCGTCCTTGAGCTTCGGATCCGATCCTTCGATCACACCGATCACGTCGGGACTCGAATAGCGACGCCCCTTGATGGTGACAGCGATCTCCGCGGTGGACTTCAGGAGCCTGCCCTTCGGACGTCCTCCTTCTTTGTCCGCTTCGTCCAGAATCTGCGCCAAGGTGATGCCTGCGCCCTCGAAGAGTGACGCAGCGGCCTTCGGCTCGAGCATCGCGCCGGCTTTGAGACCATGAGCGGGATCGTCGGGTGTGCCGTCCTTTCGCACCCAGGTGGTGACCGGGTCGCCAAAATACTGAACGACCTTGTCCCACGGAAGCATGGTCGTCGACGTCAGGCGGGTGGGGATTCGCAGAACCGCGACCGCTCCGTGCTCCGCGGCAAATCGGGGCTGTTCGTGCAAGAGGTGCGCACCGATCTCGCTATTCATCCCTTTCGGTGACCCAATCAGGACGACGGCGATTCTGCCGCGCACATCCAGACCCTCGTAGTCGTCATAGCCCATGGCCTTGTCGGTCATTCCGTAGCCCACGAACACGAGTGGGCCACTCACGCGAACACTCCCACCATCAACCGGGCCGCTGATCACTGCCGTAACGCCCTGTCTGAGCACCTTCGGTCCTGCAGGCGTCGTGATCGACACCGTCGGGGCAGCCCCCGTGAGTGCCGATTCCAGCAGATCAACCTTCTTGAAGTACGTGCCGTCGTCGCCGCCAGGCTTCAGTCCGAATAACTCGAATTGCGCGGCAACGTACTTCGCCGCGATCTCATGACCACGAGTCCCGGCCTCGCGGCCTTCGAGAAGATCGTCGGC
>Ga0105249_10001458_pt1 | contig 20743 bp, 13 predicted proteins | sample KBSS44metaG_FD_81522 | JGI IMG/M metagenome (GOLD analysis project Ga0105249, IMG submission 81522) | Switchgrass rhizosphere microbial communities from Kellogg Biological Station, Michigan, USA - KBS S4-4 metaG | ecosystem: Host-associated > Plants > Roots > Rhizosphere > Soil | place...
CAGACTGGGGGGCGAGCGGAATCGAACGCCGGCCCCCCCGTCACCAACGGCGCTCCCTATGCATGTCTAATGGAGGATGATATCACTCCCTTAGACGCGCAAGGGGTCGCCGCTGAAGCCACCTGCGCGCCGCTAGAACGCGGCGCGCATACCGAGCTTCATCCCGCTCGAGGCGGGCGCGACGTAGACTGACGGCGCGACGAGCACGCGCGAGGCTCGGGAGGCATCGTGAACCGTCTTCCACGTGTCGTCTTTCACAGAAATCGCGAGAGATGATCCGACAAGGAGGCCGAGACCTCCGGCGAGCACGCCTCCAAGGGCTGCACCGAGGGCGCGGCCGCCGAACATGTCGTCATCCGATGACGTTGCGGCACCGAGAATCGCACCGGTTCCGCCGGCGGCAACCGTCAGCCAGACGGGGGCGGTCATCGACCACATGGGACGCTTTCGCCCGCTCGATACCTCGAGGCGCGTGATGCGCGACACGGGAATGGTGTTCGTGGCCTCCCGGCCCGTGCGAACGCTGACCATGCTGTCGCCGACGGACTCCATGACGCCGACCATCGGCTTGCTCGAGGCGTTCTCGAAGGTCACGCGAACACGCGCTCCACGCGGCACCGCCGGGAGCTGGGCGGGCAGCGAATGCACGACACACAGGACGAGGATCGACGCTGAGACCAGCAGGATCGTGCGGCGCATGGGAGTCTCCGTTGGGGTGCCCACACGATGGGTGCCGCCGCCCGCGCCCGCGTTACGTCGGTTGACGTAGTCGCCCCAATTACCGCTTCAGCTTCGCCACCATCTCCTTCGGGCGCTGCATCCCCGGCCGCAGCGCGACAGCCCGTTCGAAGTGGCTCAACGCTTTCGCCGAGTCCTTCTTCGCGAGCCAGAGGTCGCCGAGCGATGCGTGCGCGTTCGCGCTATTCGGGTAGAGTGCCGCGTTCATCTCGAACAGGCGCTGAGCCGACGTCGTGTCGCGGGTGAGGGCTATCCGCCCGAGCATGTCGACCATCGGTTCCGGCGGATCGAACTTGAAGCCGAGCGCCGTGGACACGCGCGCGAAGTGCTCCGCGATGTACTCCGGGCGCTCCAGCACCTGGCCGAGCGGAACGTTGTAGGAGTCGAAAATGAACCGGAGCGCATCGTACTCGGCGATCAGCGGCACGGAGCCGTGGCTGTCGTTCGGATAGTACTTGTAGGCGTAGCGCAGCCCCGACGCGTTGTACGTCTCCATGATGCTGTTGAACTGAACGATCCCGCCGAAATGCAGGTTGGGCGTGGTATCGCCAGCCTGGATGGTGTTCGCCTGGCCCACGAACAACGTGCGTCCGGCGAGTCCGGGCTTGCTGAACTTCTCGCGTGCCTGCCTGAGCAGGACACTCTTGTCCCACCAGAGACTCGGATCGATCGCGATGTACGCGTTGAACGTCTGGGGACGCGTGTACAGCGCATTGATCGCCGTGATGCCGCCGAGCGAGTGGCCGACGAACACGCGGTACGGCGCCGTGCGGTACGTCTGCTCGACGCGCGGGATCAGCTCGCGCTCGATGAACGTGAGGAAGTTGCCCATGCCGCCGCTCGTGGCGAACCCCGGGTTCGGGTTGCCCGCGAGATCCCGATCGGTGCGCGTCGGCGTCATGTCGCGCATCCGGTTCGTATTCGGGATCGCGATGACGATCATCTCCGGCACGACGAACGTCCCGTTCACACCCGTCCCGAGGATCTGGAGAAGCCCCGTGACGGAGTGAAAGTGCGCGTCGCCATCGAGCAGGTAGAGCACCGGGTAGCGTCGCGGCAGGTACGTGGTGTCGTTGTACGACGGTGGGGTGTACACGAGGTACCGCCGGTTTTCCTTGAGCGTCGCCGAATAGACGGAATCCGTAGTCCCGATGGTGACGGCTTTGGGCGATGCCTGCGACAGGAGCGCCGCTGGGACGAACAGCAGCAGGAGTGCGCGCGAAAGGGGTCTCATGGCCGTCAGTATAGTCCGACGGGACACGGGTCGCCATGTGACGTTCAGCGGCGAGAGTTCAGCGGTCGCACCCGGTGCCGGCATCGGTCCTCCCGAACCGCGCCGCGTCGCCACAGCGACCGTGCCTAACGTGTTGCGGTATGACCGGACGGGGTTCGCGGAACGCTGACGTTCGCCACTGTTGACAGACAGTGAGACGGGCAGCATCGTTCCCCTAACCTAGTATCTGGAGTGGCTTCCCGGCCCTCCCATCATGTCCAGGAGGGGTTCGATGGCCGGCTTCGACAAGCTCCGCCGCTATCTCCGCATGCCATCACGCAGCGCGCGACGCATCACGCGCGACGTCGAAGAAGAGCTGCAGCTGCAGATCGACCTGCGTGCCGAGTCGCTGGAGCGCGAAGGACTGTCGCCGTCGGAGGCGCGCGCGGAAGCCCGGCGGCGGTTCGGCGACCTGGACGACGCCAGGCGCTACTGCGCCGCCGTGGACCGCGATGCCGAGCGATCGCGCCGCGCGAGCGACTGGCTGGGCGAGCTGCGCCAGGATGCCAGTCATACGCTCCGCATGCTGCGACGCACCCCCGCGTTCGCCGCGGCGACGGTCCTGACGCTCGCGCTCGGCACCGGCGCGAGCACGGCAGTCTACGGCGTACTGCACGCGTATCTCATTCGCCCCATGCCGTACCCGAACGCTGAACGGCTCGTGTCCGTGCTCGATGCGCCGACATTCGATCGGTTCCCTGGCGCGCCGTCGCTCGAGCACGTGGACTGGAGGAGCGTCGATTCACTCTTCTCGGCCGCGGCGATGTGGGAGCTGGATGGTTTCACCATTCTCGGCGGACAGCACGCGGAGAGCATCACCGGTGCATGGGTCTCGCCGGGATATTTTCAGGCGCTCAGCGTTCGCCCGGCGATCGGACGCTCGTTCCTCGCCCAGGAGTATCGAGCGTCGGCGCCGGTTGCGATCATCAGTCACGAGATGTGGCAGCGGCGGTTCGGCGCCGACTCGGGCGTCATTGGCTCCGCGGTCACCATGCACTCCCTGAAGCACTCCGACGCCGCGACGATCGTCACCATCGTCGGCGTGCTGCCACGCGACTTCTGGCCGATTCAGTGGCGGGAGAGTGACGTGGTGCGACCGCTGCCCGCGAGCACCAACTTGATGCCGATGCTCGCGCAACTGCAGCCGGGGGCGTCACGTCTCGCCACCCAGCGCCGGCTCGATGCCGTTGTGCGCGCGCAGATCGGCGGGCAGGTCGATTCCGCGTGGCACATGTCGCTGGTATCCCCGCTCGAGCATCACTCGGCACGCGTGCGGCCGGTGCTCCTGGCGGTGCTCGGGGCGGCCATGTTCATGCTGCTCGCGGCGTTCGGAAGCGTCGCCGGAGCGCTCGTGAGCCGAACCGCGGCGCGGAGAAGCGAGCTGGCGGTACGCCTCGCACTCGGCGGAAGTCGCTGGCGGATCGTTCGGCAACTTCTCACCGAAAGCGCCGTGCTGGCGACGCTCGCCGGCGCATTGGGACTGCTGGTCGCCTACGTGCTGCTCAACGTAGCGGGACCCTTCATCGAACAGCAGCTCGGGACGCGCGCACCCGGTGGCGCTCACGCGCTCGTGCCGACTGCGCCGATCATGATGCTGTCCGTCGCCGTGAGTGGTCTGGCAGGCATGCTGCTCGGACTCGTGCCTGCGCTGACGTTCCTGCGTACGGATCGGACCTCCGCGGCCTCCGCCGTGTTAGGCGCCGGACGCAGCAGCTCGGCCCGCGGAGGTGCCGCCCGGGTTCGTCGCGTGCTGATCGCCGGACAGGTGACCGTCGCGATGGTTCTGCTGTTCGGGGCGGGGCTCATGTTCCGCACGATCGCACGCATGCAATCGCTCGAGCTTGGATTCCGCACGGACGGTGTCGTGACCGGCAGTGTAGTGTTGCCGACGAGCCGGTATGCCGACTCATCGGACAAGCGGCTGGTGGTCGATCGCATGCTCGCACGCCTCGCGGCGACCGCCGGCGTGCGCAGCGCGGCGGTCGTCTTCCCGCTTCCGTTCGGCAGCTCCTGGCGGTTTCCCGTGCTTGTCGACGGCGCAGCGCCGGACGAGGAAAACGCACCGGGGGCTACGGTGTTCACGGTGAGCCCTGGCTATTTCGAGACGATGGATGTGCGTCTGCGCGCGGGCCGCACCTTCCGGGCAACGGACGACCACGTTTCGCCGCTCGTCGCTGTCATCAGCGAGTCGCTCGCACGTCGCGTGGCACCGGGCGGTGACGCGATCGGCCAGCGCATTCGCGTTCGCGTTCCGTATCTCCCGTCGTTCGATGACAACGACGAGCGGCCATGGCGGACCGTGGTCGGCGTGGTGACGGATACGGAGAAGGAGTTCGCCTCGAACCTTCCTCCGGACCTGTACGTGCCGTATGCGCAGAACCCGAGGTCCTACCACGCTCTCGTCGTGCGCACCGACCGTCCGGAGCCGACGATGTTCGAGCCGGTGAAGCGCGCCGTGTCGACTGTGGATCCAGCGCTGGCTCTCTCGGGTGTGGAGTCGATGGCCGATGTCATCGCGGACCAGGGCGGCCAGCGACGAGGATTGACGGCGCTGCTCGGTGGGTTTGCGTTCTTTGCGCTTGGACTAACGGTGTTGGCGCTGTACGCGTCGCTCTCGTACACGGTCGTCCAGCGCCGCGCGGAGCTCGCGGTGCGGATGGCGCTGGGCGCCCGTGGCCGCTCCATTCTGCGTCTCGTCGCCGTCGAGGGGCTCGTGACGGCGGCTGTCGGTATAGCGGCCGGGGCGGCGACGAGCCTCTCGTTAGGGCGCGTCCTCGAGAACCAGGTCTATGGCGTGCCAACGGCCGACCCGGTGACCCTGGTGTTCATTTCGATCGTGCTCATGATCGCGGTCGTGGCGGCCTGCGTTGCGCCCGCGCTGCGTGCCGTGCGCATCGATCCGGCGCTCGTGCTTCGGGAGTAGTCGCGAGACGGGATATTGGGCCCCGGTGTGCCTTGCCGGTGATGGGAGCGTTTCCTAGAGTTCATCGCCGGAACGCCCCATTCCTCGAACGGCGCGTCGCGCCGGGGACCATGCCTAACGCCCGCCATCTGTATCGCTTGCTGCTGGTCGCCATCGCCGCGGGCTGTGCTCCGCCGACGAACACCGGAGGGAGTCCGAGCCCGCGCGCTGCTCCGCTCGATGTCATCCTGCGCGGCGGTTCCGTCCTCGACGGCACCGGCCGGCCGGCGTACCGCGCCGACGTCGGCATCGCGGGAGCCCGCGTCGCGAAGGTCGGCGATCTGTCGCGGGACAGCGCAGCGACGGTGATCGATGTCTCGGGCCTGGTCGTCGCGCCCGGGTTCATCAACCTGCACAGCCACGCGTCGCCGCAGGCGCTGCCGACCGCCGCGAACATGCTCCGCCAGGGCGTCACGACGGAGCTCATGAACGCGGACGGTGGCGGCCCGCTTGACATCACACACCAGCTTGCGGCGGCGGATTCGGGCGCCCTCGCCGTCAACATCGGTGTGTATGCGCCGTTCAATTCGGCATGGGCGAGCGTCGTCGGAAACACCGACCGTCGGCCCACGCCCACCGAGCTCGCGCAGGTCACCGCGCTTCTGACGCGCGGGCTCGAGGCGGGCGCGTGGGGTGTGTCGGCGGGACTCGACTACAAGCCGGCGTACTACGCGACGACGGATGAAGTCGTCGCCGTGCTGTCACCGCTCCGGGCCTGGCACACCAACTTCCCGAACCACGACCGCCTAACGCCTGAGGCGGCGTTCAGCTCGCTGGCCGCCATGCGCGAGACGATGGAGATCGGCGAGCGCGCCGGCCTCGTGCCGGTCATCACGCACATGAAGCTCCAGGGAAAGGAGCAGGGCAGGGCGGACAGCGCGCTGGCGATCATGCGCGCCGCGACGGCGCGCGGCGTCTATACCGCGGCCGATGTCTATCCGTATCTCGCCGGCCAGACGGCGCTGGCCGCGCTGTTCATCCCCGGGTGGGCGCAGGAAGGTGGTCGCGACGCGTTCCTCCAGCGACTTCGCGACTCCTCCGTCCGGGCGCGCGTTGTCCGTGAGACGGAGGAGGCGCTCGTCGCGCGCGTGGGCGGGCCGTCGAACGTGTACGTCATCGGCCGAAACAAGACGGTCGCGCAGCTCATGACGGAGATGGGTACGCCCTCCACCGGAGACGCGATCGTCCGGATCCTCGAAGTCGACAGCCCCGGCATGATCGCGACCTTCGGCGCCGAGCCGGACCTTGTGAAGATCATCCAGTACCCCGATGCGGCGATTGCGTGTGATTGTGGCGCGTCACGCAACGCGGCGCATCCGCGCTACTTCGGAACGTTCCCGCGCGTGCTTGGCCACTACGTGCGCGAGTCGCGCTCGCTCGCGCTCGCCGAGGCCGTGCGAAAGATGACGGGGCTTCCAGCGACACTCGTCGGCATGGTGGACCGCGGCTTCATCGCTCCTGGCATGGCCGCGGATCTCGCGGTCTTCGACGCCGCGACGGTGCTCGACCATGCAACGTATGCGGGCCCGATGGAGCTGCCACAGGGCATCCGGCTGGTGATGGTGAACGGCCGCGTCGCGCTCAGAGACGGCGAGCCGACGGGCGTCGCCGGCGGCCGCACCCTGCGTCGTACACGTGCGATGATCAGCCGACCGATGAGCATCTTGTCATCGCGCGAGCTCCGCGTCGCAGCCGCGGATTCGGGCACGACGTTGCGTCTCGACCTCGCTCGACGGCAACTCGTCGTCGCTGGTGGCGGCACGCAGCTGGACGGCATCGAGTTCGGTCTCGTGCAGACCGCCCCGCGGTGGGCAACGGTGACGGGCCGACTGCGCGCCTCGGGAGTTGGTGAGGAGCTTGGGTTCGCGTTGATCATCGACGACGCGGATGGCTCGGTAACGCTTCACGTCGACGGTCGGCCGCCCCGCGTACTGAGGCGTCGAGAAGTCGGCCGATCCAACGCATTGCCGCGCCAATCCCACGTCCGTAGCTTCGTCTCACTGTAGCGGTCCCCCGCACACGCGCGCAGGCTCGATCCGACTGATACAAATGCCGCCGTGGCCCATCGCCGCTCCCTGCCAGTGAGACCGACGTGACGGACTCGCGGCGGCGGCACGTGGACGTGGACGCGCACATCCTGGCAGGCGAGCGTGAGGCAGGTTCGGCGACGGTGCAGTCGTCGCGCGCCGACGTGCCGGCGGAGCTGCGAGCCGCACTCGCGGGGCACTACGATTTCGAGCGCGAGCTCGGACGCGGAGGCATGGCCACGGTCTACCTCGCCGGCGATCGCCGCCACGAGCGACGCGTCGCCGTGAAGGTGCTCGATCCGGCGTTAGGCGCCGCCATGAGCGCCGAACGCTTCCTGCGTGAGATCCGCGTGACCGCCGGCCTCACGCACCCGCACATCCTGCCGCTCCACGATTCGGGCGAGGTGCCCATCGGGCATCCGGGGCCGGAACGTCGCGCCGGATCGTCCTTCCTCTACTATGTGATGCCGTTCGTCGACGGGGAGACGCTGCGCGATCGTCTCGCTCGCGGGCCGCTGGCGCCCGACGTCGCGCTGCGGCTCGTGCGCGAGGTCGCGAGCGCGCTCGCGTACGCGCACCGGCAGGGCGTCATACACCGCGACATCAAGCCGGCGAACATTCTGCTCGAACATGGTCACGCGGTCGTCGCCGATTTCGGCATCGCGCGCGCGGTGCGCCGTGCGCGGGCGCCGCAGGGAGTCGAAGAAAAGGGCGTGGCGCCGACCGCGACGCTCACCGATGCCGGCATGGCGCTCGGCACGCCGGCCTACATGGCTCCCGAGCAGGCGGTCGGCGACGCGGGCGTCGATCACCGCGCTGATCTCTATGCGCTCGGCGTCGTCACGTACGAGGCGCTCGCCGGCGCGCACCCGTTCAGCGCGCACGCCGCACCAGCGCTCGTTACCGCCCACCTCACCGAGACGCCGAACCCGCTCGGCGAGCGATGCCCGGGCGTACCGCCGGCGTTCGCCGCACTCGTTATGCGCTGCCTGGAGAAGGATCCCGCGGCGCGTCCGCAGTCGGGCGATGAGATCGTGGCCACGCTCGACTCCGTGCGGGCGACCGTCGAATCGGTCGCCGCGCCGGGGCCGAGTCGGCCCCCGAGGCGAGCGTTGCGCATCGCTGTTGGCGCGGGTGTCGTGTTGCTCGCGTTGGCTGGTGCGCTCGCTCTGGCGTCGCGGAGCGCAACGCGTGAGGCGCGACCGACCCGCGCCCTGGCCAGCACTCTGGCCGATTCGAGCGCGCTTCGCATGGTGGCTGTGCTGCCATTCGTGAACACCGGCGGCACGCCGGGCGAGGACTACTTCAGCGACGGTCTCACCGACGAACTGGCGCATGCGCTCTCGCGTCTTCCCGGAATAAAGCTCGCGGGACGCACGTCGAGTTACGCGTTCAAGGGAAAGGCCATCGGGGCGCAGGAGATCGGACGCTTGCTCGTCGTGGACGCGATCGTCGTCGGTACCGTGCGACGCGCCGGTGACCAAATGCGCGTGACCACGCAGCTGGTGAACACCAGCGACGGCAAGGTCGTGCTGGACAGCTCGTACCAGCGCTCGTCGAACGACATCTTCGCACTGCAGGATGACCTCACGCGCACCATCGTCGCGGCGCTCGCACCCGCGCTCGGTGATCGCGACGTCGTTGTCGACCTGCGTGGCACGACGGACGAGCCGGCCTACGATCTGTATCTGAAGGGCCATCACTACTTCATGGAGCGAGGCACGGCGAATCTCGCGCGGGCAACCACCTATTTCCGCCAGGCGATCTCCCGTGACCACCAGTTCGCCCGAGCGTATGCCGCGCTCGCATTGGTCTACGCCGTCCTGCCGAATTTCGTGCCTGACCCGGCCGATTCGATGCCGGCGTTGGTTACGGCGAACGCCGAGCGAGCGTTGTCGTTGGATTCCACGGTCGCCGACGCACACAGCGCGCTCGGTGCCTCGCTGGAGATGCAACTGCGGTATCGAGAAGCGCTGGTCCGCTATCGTGCGGCTGCAGCGCTCGACCCGGCGAACGCCACCGCGCATCACTGGCTCGGTTTCGCCCTTCTCAGTGTCGGGCGCACCGACGAGGCGATCGCCGAGCTTCGACTCGCCGCACGGGCCGATCCGCTGGCCCTGTCGGCGGGGACCGGGCTGTCGGCCACTCTGCTGGTCGCGCGCCGCTTTCCCGAGGCGAGGGACGCTGCGCGGCGTGTGCTCGCGCTCGACTCCACTTTCGCGTATGGCTTGTCGGCGCTCGGGCTCGCACAGGCGTTCGATGGCCAGCCTGACAGCGCCGTGATCACGTTCGAGCGCGACGTGAGCTTTCACCAGGATGACGCGAGGCAGTACGGGGGGTTGCTGTTCGCGTATGCCTCGGCAGGCCGCTGGGCCGACGCCGAGCGCGTGCGCGCGTACCTTCGCCGACCCGGTGCCGACCAATTCGACGGTATCCAGCCAGCCCTGGCCGAGCTGGTTTTCGGCGACCGGGAGCCGCTCGTCCGCCTGCTTACGAGCGAGGCCGGCCTACGCCGCTATCTCAAGTCCGGCGGCTTCCTCGGGTGCAACCCGCTCTTCGATCCGCTCTGGTCCGATGCGCGGTTCCGCGAGACGATGCGCCGCCTCACGGTCGAACCGTGCACGCTCGTTCGGCCCTGGCCCATTCCGCAGCGGCCGCGCTGACCCAGACTCGACAGCCGCCTCTCGACGGGCGACGCCGGAGACTGCCGTCGCGACGCGGCTTATTGTTTTCGGCCGGGCGCCAGTCGCGCCTGAGCCCTGTCATGGCGTAATTCACCTGGGTACAGGCTGGTGAACTTTCAACGCCGAAAGTCGAGGTGAATGTCGTGCTATTCCACATCACTCAGGTGCACACGCCCGAGACGTGTCCCAAGGACGAAGGTGGCTCCAACTCGCTGTTCAATCCGAACGTCCCGGGCATCAAGTTGATCGGCCGCTACGGCGCGAATGGCCAGCACGTGCTCTTCTTCATTGTGGAAGCGGATGACGTCAATGCCATTCACAAATTTCTCTGGCCCGGCTTCAAGCGGTGCACGAGCACGGTGACCCCAGTGAGTGAGGTGCCGGTTCCGAAGGATTGACCGTGAAATAGCATCAACCGCGGAGGGCGCTGAGGACGCGGAGGTCGTGTCCGAGAAGAACAACGAGACAGGATGGACAGGATGGACAGGATGGACAGGATGATTACGGAACGGACCATGTCGGCGTGCGCGTGAGACGTGTTCATTCCCGCAGTCTTCATCCTGTCCAATCCTGCGATCCTGTCCTGCTGTTCGGTCGTGACTGAACGCGCTGCATCGCCGGTCTCCTAGCCTGCACTCACCCGTGAAGCTCGAGGCCTAACGCGGGCCATTCGCGCCGTACTTGCACCGCGAGGCGAGCAGGCCCGTCGCAGCGGTCAGGTCGACGTCCGCGATCAGCAGTCCTTCCTTGCCGTACGGTTGATGCGTCAGCAGCGTCCCGTCGGGATTCGCCACAGCGGATGTGGTGGGCGATCCGTCGCTTGCACAGTTCACCGTCGCGAAGTAGCACGTGTTCTCGGCGGCGCGGCACAGCACCGCCTTCTCGTGGAACGTGTTCGCAGGGTCGCCGTAGCTGACGGGCCGATAGCCGCCGGGCTCAGCCTCGTGAAAGTGAGGATGAAAGACCACCTGGGCCCCGTGCCTGACGGCCCATCGCACGGTCTCCGGATAGCGCCAGCCTTCGTGGCAGATGACCACGCCGAACGTCAGCGCGCCGGTCGTGAACACGCGACGGTCGCTGCCCGCGCGATAGACGGGATCCTCGGATGGATCGATCTGCACCTTGTCCTGAAAGCCCGCGACGGTCCCGTCTCGATCGATGACGAGGGCGGTCGCCACCGGCGCGCCGTCCACGACACGCTCGGTGCCGAGCACGACGGCGACATTCGCGGTCTTCGCTGCCGCCGCGATGGTGGCCCAGGCATCCTCCAGGAACGAAGCGTCGGGAGCCGGCACGCCTTTGCCGGCGCCGCGATAGCCGGGCACGAAGCACTCCGGGAAGCACACGACGCCTGCCTCCTGCGCGCCGGCCTGGGCGATGGCCTCCTCCGTCAGGAGCACGGACTCATCCGGTGTCGCGGGATAGCGAACGTTCGCCAGCGCGATTCGAAACGTGGTCATGAAGAACGGCGGCTTGGGGTGAAGCTGAAACGTATCCCGGTGGTCCCGCGACCCGTGGCGATCAGGCCATGGAGTCGACAGGTGACGCGGTCCGGACGGGCCGGCACGACTGCTGCCGGCACGCCCCGTGCGCCTAACACATCCGTCGGACGTGTGAACGCAGGCTCGCGGAGCAGGAGGGGGATCATGAGGGAGCAGACTGGACCAGTCAACAAGGTCGCCGCGCGAGGCAAGGCAGTCGTTGCAGGGGCGCGAGACAAGGCGGCGGACGTCGTGGACTCGGCGCGCGGCGGAACGGGAAACCTCCAGGCCACCCTGGCTGACCGGCTCGAAGCTGGCGCCGAAGCGCTGCGGGCGCGTGCGAGGGGCAAGACCGACGACGTCCGAATCGCCGGAAGCCGGCCTTCGATCGCGCGCTCGCGAGCGCGCACCGGGGAGGCGAGCCGAACCATCGCGGACGGTATGGACCGCACGGCGATGTGGCTCCGGGAGAACGACCTCACCGAGCTGCGGGGTCTGCTGCAGCGTGAGCTCCGAGAGCGGCCCGGCCGCGTCGCCCTCGTCGCGTTAGGTGTGGGCGTCCTCGTCGGCCGGGCCACGCGCCGCCGCCGCCGCTAACGGGACGATAGGGAGGCGGAGGACTTTCACCGCACGGTGCGGTCGTACGAACCCGGAATTCAAGGGCTCTGACCCCTTGATCCCCAACTCCCCGCGCCGTCCGCGGTGAATCAACACCACTCGGCGATTCACGCTGCCCGGTAGAAGAAATACTCGGTCGTGTATGGCACTCTCGCCTCGGCACCGACGACGCTCCCCGGACTGGAAGGCGCGTTGCCGCCCACCGTGTTCACGCGCTGAATGAACGCCACCCGATGGAACACACCAGGTCCGTCGGCCACCGCTGAAAGAAGCAGCCATGGAATCGCGTTAGGGTTCGGCGTGCAGCGCTGCTGGACCGTGCCGACCACCGTGCCCCCGCTCACGCTCTCCCACGTAGGACCGGCGTAGTGGGTGCCGACCGTACTCCTGCCCCCGGCATCGGCGGACAGGACCGCCGATGGGCCGTCGAAGGCCCAGCTCGTGCCGGTCCAATGATAGATCTGTACGCCCGTGGCGTAGACGTGATAGGCGAGCTTGCTCCCGGCAGGCGCCTGCAGGTTCTGACAGGCGCCGAGGTCTGGAGCGCGGTTGTCGTTGCGCGCCGCCGCCGCCCCGCCGACCTGTGCGGCCGCCGGTGATCCTGCACCTGATGCCCGTAACACGGACCCTCGATCCGGGCCCACGGGTGCTTCGTCAACGCAGGCGGTCAGAAGGGCCGCGGACGCGGCGAGCAACAGTCCCAGTCTCTGCAATGCGGTCGTGCTCATGTTCGTCCTCTCTATCGGTTTGCGGCTTGGGTCGCGGTGATCCGGCGGTTGGGGGCGAGTTGATTGGCCCCTCGAATTAGGCGCGGAAACCCGGCCGGACGTGCCACGCGGCTGGTTCGACCGTTCGACTGGCTGCTGGCGGGGTGTCTGTCGCCGCACGGGATCGAGCTCGTACCTTTTCGCGCATCCTCACCCGAGTGCACACGTGCCTCTCCTCCGTCGGCCGTCGTTCGTCCTCCTCGCGACGGCACTGCTCGCCACGCCCGCCGTCTCGCAACAGCGAGGCGGACGTACAGCGACGCCGTACGTTCCTGGCGCGACCTGGGAACGCCGCGAGCCCGCCGCCGCCGGCTTCGACCCCGCACGCCTAACGGCTGCCATCCAGTTCGCGATCCAGAGCGATGCAAAGGCGCCGCGCGATATGGAGGAGTCGCACTACCGATCCTTCGGTCGCGAGCCGTTCGGCCAGGGCATCGGCCCGTTCAAGCCGCGCGGCGAGCCCACTGGCGTCATCCTGCGAGGGGGCTACGTCGTCGCGACCTGGGGAGAGCCCGACCGCGTCGACATGACGCACAGCGTCACGAAGAGCTTCCTGTCGACGGTCGTCGGGGTCGCGTTCGACCGCGGGCTCATCCCGTCCGTGCGCGATACCGTCTGGAAGTCGCAGGCGCCGATCTACCGACTGCGACTCCAGGCGCTAAGCGAGCCGGGAACGACCACCGGCGAGTCGATGTTCCTCGATGCGTTCGCGACGCCGCACAATCGCACGATCACCTGGGACGACATGCTGCGGCAGACGAGCGATTGGGAGGGTACGCTCTGGGGGAAGCCCGATTGGGCGGACCGCCCGTCACAGAACGCTGCGGAATGGAAAACGCGCCCGCGCGCCAAGCCGGGGACGACGTACGAGTACAACGACGTCCGCGTGAACGCGCTGGCGCTCGCCGCGACGAACGTGTGGCGCCGCCCGCTGCCGGAGGTGCTCCGCGACCAGGTGATGGACCCGATTGGCGCGTCGTCGACGTGGCGCTGGAACGGGTACGACAACGCCTGGATCACACTCGACGGGCGCCCGGTGCAGGTCGTGAGCGGCGGCGGCCATTGGGGCGGGGGCATGTTCATCAACGCGTGGGACATGGCCCGATTCGGCCTGCTCACGCTGCGCCGCGGGGTGTGGGGCGACAAGCGCATCCTGAGCGAGGCGTGGGTGAAGATGGCCCTCACGCCCACGGTGCCGCAGCCGACGTACGGCTACATGAACTGGTTCCTGAACACCGACCGGAAATGGATGCCGAGCGCGCCGCCTAACGCGTTCGGTCACGTCGGGAACGGCACGAACCTCGTGTTCGTGAGCCCCGACCAGGATCTCGTGGCCGTCGTGCGGTGGATCGAGAACAGCCAGATCGACGCGTTCCTCGGCAAGCTGCTCGGCGCAGTGACTCAATAGCTGACAACGACAAGCTGGGAGCTGGGTGTGGGGTGCTGGTCGCTGGGTGGAGGAGCTGGTAGCTAGCTGGGCACCCAGCTCCTCCACCCAGCGACCAGTTTCAAGGGGTCAGAGCCCTTGAAACCCTGGGATCAAGGGCTCTGACCCCTTGAAACTTGAAATCTGCTGGGAACGCTACCGAGCACCGCCGAGCACGGGTCTTGATAGAGGCGCCACGCGCGTGGAAGTGCGCGACTCCCTCACCTGGCGGTCAGAATGGCGACGCAACGATCGGCAACGCTCACGAAGGTCGCGAAGATGATGCGCGATCTCGACTTCTGCATGCTCACCACCCACGCGGCCGACGGCGGGCTGCACGCTCGTCCGATGTCGAACAACGGCGAAGTCGAGTTCGACGGTGACGTCTGGTTCTTCAGCGAGGACGAAACGAGGAAAGTGGCCGATATCGAAGCGGAGCCGAGCGTCCAGCTGAGCTACGCCGATATCGAGAACTTTCGCTTCCTCTCGATGACCGGTACAGCCACGATCGTTCGCGACGCCGGGAAGAAGCGCGAACTGTGGATGGAAGAGCTCGAACGGTGGTTCGACGACGGACCGGACAGCGAAGAGATCGTCCTCATCAAGGTCACGCCCACGGTCGTCGAATACTGGAACGGTGAAGAGCAGGGCGAGATCGTGCTCGACTGAATCGACGACTTACGCTCGGATACTACCAACCACAGAGCCGGGAGCTGGAGGTGCGGTGCTGGTCGCTGGGAATCCTTCGTTCCTCGGCAAGCTGCTCGGTGCCGTGACCCAGAACTGACAACAACAGGCTGGGGGCTGGGTGCACGCCACACCCAGCCCCCAGCCAGCAGTTCTACGGCTTGTCGCCCTTGAGCATGGAATCCCGCTTTGCCTTGAACTCCGTGCCTGCCTTCCACTCCGGCCACCGATCCGTCTGAGCGATGCGGTAGCCGACCTGGAACAGCGCCTGGAGATCCTCGGCCGCGCCCGAGAGATCCCAGTCCGGCTTCACCTGGTCCGACGGCTTGTGGTAGTCGTTGTTCGTGTACTCGTCGCGCTTCTGCTGACTATACGCCGAGTCCTTTCCGACGTACTCGGTGCCGGAGTCGATGTACAGCGACGGCACGCCCTGCTTCGCGAACTCGAAGTGGTCGGAGCGGTAGAAGAACCCCTTCTCGGGCTCCGGATCCGGCTTGATCGTCCGCCCGCTCGACGCCAGCACGCCGCCTAACACATCATCGAGCGTCGAGTTCCCGTAGCCGACGATCGTCAGGTCCTTCGTTTTGCCCCACTGATTCACGCCGTCCATGTTCATGTTCGCCAGCGTCTTGTTCAGCGGGTACAGCGGATGTTCGGCGTACCACTTCGCGCCTAACAAGCCCTTTTCCTCGCCGGTTACGGCGAGGAAGATCAGCGACCGCGCCGGGGGCGTCGGGAGTGCCTTGTACGCCTTCACGAGCGTGAGGAGCGCCCCGACCCCCGTGGCGTTGTCGAGCGCGCCGTTGAAGATCTGGTCCCCCTTGAGCGTCGTGTCCTTGCCAAGGTGGTCCCAGTGCGCCGTGTACACGATGTACTCGTTCCGGAGATTCGGATCCGCACCCTCGAGCGTCGCGACCACGTTCTTCGACTGGATCTCCCGCACCTCGTTCCGCACGTGGAACGTCGCCTTCGCGTTCAACGCGACCGGCTTGAAGTCCTTGCGCGTCGCCGCCTTGTGGAGGGAGTCGAAGTTCAGGCCGGCATTGCGGAACAGCTCCTTCGTCTTGTCGAGCGTCATCCACGACTCGACCGCCACGCGATTCGTCGGACCCGTCGCCTTGTTGTCGAAGTTCTCGCGGCCCCAGCTTCCGGTGACGACCTCGTACGGATACCCGGCCGGACCCGTTTCGTGCACGATGATCGCGGCCGCCGCTCCCTTGTCCGACGCGATCTCGTACTTGTAGGTCCACCGGCCGTAGTACGTCATCGCCTTCCCCTTGAACGTCGCCGAGTCGAGCCTGGTCGAGTCGTTAGGGTCGGGAACCGCGGGATCGTTCACGAGCATCACGATCGTCTTGCCCTTGACGTCGAGCCCCTTGTAATCGTCCCACCCGTACTCCGGCGCGACGACGCCGTACCCGACGAACACCACGTCGGAGTTGTCGACGCGAATGTCATTCGCGTTCCGGCGCGACACCGCCACGTAGTCGCCGGGAAAGCGCAGGCGCATGGTCTTGCCGCCTGCGACGATCGACGCCTCGGGGTGACTCGTGTAGCCGATCATGGAGACGGGCTGGATGTACGAGCCGTCGGGATTCCCGGGGGCGAGGCCGAGCGCCTTGAATTGCTCCGTGATGTAGGCGACCGAGCTGTCCTCGCCGGCTGTGCCGGGACCGCGTCCCTCGAACCCGTCCGACGCGAGACGATTCACGTGCTGCAGGATGTTGTCGCTCGTGATCGCGGCCATGGCCGGCGCGAGCGCTGCAGCGGACACGGTCGTGTCGCGGCCCGCTCCCGGTTCGCCTGACGAGCAGCCGGCGAGGGCCGCCGCGAGTACCAGCACAGGCGCCGCGCGAAGGTCGACTCGAAACACGCTCACGTTCACTCCGGTGATGTGGTGCGTATAACCTAGCGTTCTGCCCATTGCCACCGTGATGGGCAGAGCCCGGCAGATCCGCGTACGGCGTTGACGCGCGCCCCGGAGTACCGGGCGCTATCTTACCTCACCCACCCTGGTGGAGTGGCGACGCCATCGGCGACGAGTCAGCGCCTGGCGCCCTGCTGTATGCGCGATGCCGCGTTGCACCGGCGCCGAGTGACGCCAGGCCCGAACGCCGGGTTCGAGCAACATCACCCGTTTGGCCCGTATCATGTTCCCACACCTCGCCCGCAGCACTTTCGCGTGCGTCGCGCTCACGTGCGTCGCGCTTACGTGCGTCGCGTCGGCGGCCACCGCGCAGCAGCGCCCGAGTCCGCAGGAAGCCGAGGCGCTTCTCAAGTCGAACCCGGAGCTCGCTGCTCAGATTCGCTCGCGCCTTCGTGACAGCGGTCTAACGCCGGAGCAGGTTCGGGCTCGGCTCCGCGCCGAGGGCTACCCGGAGAGTCTGCTCGACTCGTATCTCCAGCCGACCGGGGCGGCGGGCACCGACTCGGTCCCGTCGGCTACCGTGATCGCGGCGGTGCGAGCCCTCTCGGTTGCGCCGGACTCGCTCGACCTGGGTCTCGAGCGTAATCCCACGCCTCCCGAGCCGGAGCGCCCGCCCCGGCCCGGGATCACGTGCGACACGGTCGCCGTCGCTCCTGCCCAGCCACGTGCCGATTCTGTGACGCTCGACGCGAGGCGCACGGGCGCGCGTGCCACGCAGGTCAACTGCAAGGCGAGCGATGGGAGGACCGTGGCGCCACCTGATAGCGGCCGCACGATTTTCGGGCTCGATCTGTTCTCTTCGCCGACGTCGCAGTTCGATCCGAACCTCGCCGGTCCCGTGGACGGATCCTACAAGCTCGGTGCCGGCGACCAGCTGGTGCTCCTCCTGACCGGTGAGGTCGAGCTCGCGCATCGCCTCGACGTGACGCGCCAGGGGTTCGTCTTCATCCCCCAAGTCGGTCAGCTGCACGTCGCCAACCTCACGGTTAACCAGCTCGAGGAGGTGTTGTACGGCGCCTTGGGGCGCGTGTATCCCGGCGTCCGGCGCGGGGCGAACGCGACGACCCGATTCTCGATCAATGTTGCGCGCCTCAGGTCTCTTCAGGTCTTCGTGGCTGGCGACGTGACTCGACCGGGGAGCTATCGCGTTTCGGCCTCGGGCACCGCGCTCACTGCGCTCTACGCGGCTGGCGGGCCTACGCCTAACGGCAGTCTGCGGCGCGTCGAAATCCGTCGCACCGGCAAGCTGGTCGACGCGCTCGACGTCTACGACTACCTCCTGCGCGGCGACGCGTCGCACGACCCGCGGCTCGAGTCGGGCGACGTCGTGTTCGTGCCGACCCGGGGATCGGCCGTCCGCGTCATCGGCGAGATCAACCGGCCAGGCACGTACGAGCTCCAGTCGGGCGAGTCCCTCGTCGACCTCGTCCGCGCCGCCGGCGGTTTCCGCCCGACCGCGGTGCCCAGCCGAGTGCAGATCGAGCGCATTCTGCCGGCGCCGCAGCGGCGAGACGCCGGCGCTGCCCGCGTGGTGCTGGACGTGAGCACGTACGGGACGCGCGGCGCGTCGGGCGATGGAGGCGGGCCGTCGGATACGGTGCAGGTCGCGCTGGAGGATGGCGATGTTGTCCGCGTCTTCGCGGTCCCCGACCGTGTCCGGAACCGCATCGCGGTCACGGGCAGTGTGTGGCAGCCTGGCTCGCAGGGCTTCGTGGCGGGGCTGCGCCTGTCCGACGCGATTGCTCGCGCCGGAGGACTCCGGTCCGACGCATACCTCGGTCAGGTGCTCGTCACGCGCACGCTCGCCGATTCGAGCCGCGTACAGCTGCGCGCCGGACTCCGTAGCGACGGCACCGTGCCGGAGGACGTGCCGCTCGCGCCCGACGACGAGGTCCGCGTGTTCTCCGTCACCGAGTTTCGCTCACAGCGATACGTCGCGATCACCGGTGCGGTGAAGCAGAGCGGTCGCGTGGCATACCGCGACGGAATGACGCTCCGTGATCTCGTCCTGCTCGCTGGTGGGCTGGACGAGAGCGCCTACCTCGACGCAGCGGAGATCGCGCGACTCCCGGAGAACCGCGCTGCCGGCGCGACCGCGAAGACAATCCGCGTTCGGCTCGACTCGACGTATCGATTCGCGTCGGCCGCGGCCGCAAGTCCAAGCGCGGCCGCGGATGTCCCGCTGATGCCGGACGACCAGGTGCTGATTCTCCGCCAGCCCGATTGGATCCCACTGCGCACGGTCGTGCTGACCGGCGAGGTTCGCTTTCCGGGTCGATACACGCTGGAGAAGAACGGCGAGCGGCTCGAATCGGTCGTGAAGCGCGCCGGCGGACTCACCGCCAACGCGGACTCGGTGGGCATTTCGTTCAAGCGGACGCGAGATAGCGTCGGGCGGATCGGGGTGGACCTGCCGCACGCGCTGCGCGAGCCGAAGGCCGTGGACAACCTCGTGCTACAGGACGGTGACTCGATCCACATTCCTCCGTACACCGGCATCGTGACGGTCACGGGTTCCGTGAACGCCCCGATGGCGGTGGCGTACGTCCGCGGTGCGGACCTCGACTACTATGTGCGGGCTGCGGGCGGGGCTACGAGCGCGGGGGACATGGGACGGGCCTACGTGACGAACGCGAGTGGACACGTGGAGACGGTGCGGCGGAAAGCGTTCCGCCCCGACGGCGTTCCGCTGCCCGGGCCAGGCAGCAAGGTGGTCGTGCCGCAGCGTCCACCCAGTGACTCCCAGTGGTCGCGGAATCTCCCGGTCATCGCGTCGATCGTCGCGAGTCTCGTAACGCTCGCGGCGGTGCTGGTGAAGTAGCCGATTACGGCACCCAGCGGACTCCCACGCTCATGGACGACGCCGTCCAGTCACGCGCGCCCTGCTCGACCTCACCGGTTACCTGAACCTCGACCGCCGGAGCCAGGCGATAGTTGGCCGCGAGGCGCCCGCCGACGCTCCGGCCTTCCCGGCTCGGCGCGAACAGGTTGTAGCGGCCACGCTCCCGGGCGAAAACGCGCCCGTCGATGCGTGATCGCCGCGCCGCATCATCATAGCGTCCGTAGAGCAGCCACTCCGTGCCGTCGCCGCCGAGCGGGTGCCCGATGGGCTGACGGTCGAGCGTCCACCCGTCCATGAACACGTAGTGGCGATACCACGTCGCGTAGTACTCGCATGCGCAGCCATTGCAGCTGCTGCACGGCGCGGCGAACGACGTGCGCTCGACGCCTAACGACAATGGCTGCAGGAACGGCATGGAGGGGAACGACACGCCGGCGACGACCGCTGGAAACTCGAACCACGCGGAGTGATTGTCGTCCGTCCCCCACTCGGCGTAGAGCACCGTCGGGAGTGCAGGGATCGGTGGTCGCCAGCGCGCCTCCACCGAGGCGATCCCGTTCTCGAATTCGCGGCCAGCCACCTTGATCCCGTGCGTGAGAAACATCTCCTTGAAGTTGCGGAACGTGAACGGCGGCTGCCCGTCGCCGGCGAACATGAAGGCCTCGGTGGCGCCGAGGAGCAGTCGCGGGTGAGGTGCAAACGATACGCGCCCCCCGAACATCCACGGCCGACTGGTCGTCGCGTTGCTGTCGAGTCGAGAGAGGAACGCCTCGCCGCGGACGTACCCGAGGTGCCGAAACAACCACGGGAGGCGAATGGGATTCAGAAGCGCGAGCCCGCCGCCGGTGAACGCCGATCGGCCATCGAAGATCAGACCGCCGCCGGCGCCGGGTCCGTAATCGGGAGTACGCTCACCGATCCACGCCCCCACGGGTCCGGCGCTCGCCAGCGCATGCCAATCACCCAGCTGCCACTCGGCGTCACTCCGTCCACCCGAGACCTCGGCCGCGGCATGCCTTCCGAGGAGTCCGCCGAACCGGAGATCGATTTCCCCGTCCTCCAGGTCGGCGAGCGGTCGCGGGGGCTCGACGTTCTCTCTCGTTCGGTCGATGGACCGAACGGGCAGGAGACGCCCGTCGGCGCTGACGAACCGGGCCGTCATGCTCGCGGAGATCGGCAGACCGGTCCGGCGTGCGGCCGGAACGTTCTCGCCACCAGACACGACGATTGTTTTAGGGAGCCGCGCGGCAACCGCAGGGAACTCGTAGGCAAAGCGTCGCCATTCTTCGGCGATGGCCGAAACGAGCGGGG
>Ga0105249_10001461_pt1 | contig 20711 bp, 10 predicted proteins | sample KBSS44metaG_FD_81522 | JGI IMG/M metagenome (GOLD analysis project Ga0105249, IMG submission 81522) | Switchgrass rhizosphere microbial communities from Kellogg Biological Station, Michigan, USA - KBS S4-4 metaG | ecosystem: Host-associated > Plants > Roots > Rhizosphere > Soil | place...
AAAGATTGAATGCCCGCTTTACCCAACAACCTGCTGGAAAAATTATATCCGAGATCAACTGACCTGATCTTAATAAAAGAACCATCTAGATAAGTAAGGGTAGATGTGTACATCAACCCATCTCTACCAGCATCAGGCTGAGGAAATGCATTAGTTGGATTATTAGGAGTCCAATAATCAACTTTTAATTGCTGTACCCGGCTATTTAGAAAGAAAGGATAACCTGCGGCCCCTCCATCGGCAGAAAGATATGTTGCTACCACTTTCTGACCGAAACGTCCAAACATTACAATATTCAGATCAAAATTTTTATACTGAAAATGGTTGGTTAATCCAGCTACAAAATCAGGCTGGAAATTGCCAATGATTTGCCTGTCGGCTGAGGTAATAGTATTACTCTTGTCAACATCTTCTATTTTAATATCTCCGGGAGCCACTCCATATACGGCTGCCTGTGCAGCTTCAGAGGTTTGCCAAATGCCGATTTTTTTATAGTCATATATAACAGATATTGGTTGACCTACAAACCAGCCATTTCCTAAATCACGTTGAAGACCTCCCTGCAACTCTGTAATTTTTTCTCTGGTAAAGAAAGCATTGAAATCAGTATTCCATGTAAACCCTCCCTTATTTCTTATATTAATACTGCTTAGTGTAAATTCGAAACCGTTAGTCTCTGTCTTACCTATATTAGTTAATTGTGAATTTAAACCGGTGCTTGGCGGCAATCCTTTTGACAATAAAATATCATCTGTATGCGTGTTAAAGTATTCTATTGTGCCGGACAAACGATTATTAAATACTGCAAAGTCAACTCCAATATTCAATCCCTTTGTTTTTTCCCATGAAAGAGTTGGGTTAGGAGCATTGGCAACGGAATATCCGGCAACATAATTGGTACCAACGGTGCTTCCCGAACCAAAATTGTAAAAACTTGTTGAAAGAGAACCTAACGTAGTATAAGGTGCTATACTTTGATTAGAACTAATACCCCAGCCAGCCCTGAGTTTTAAGCTATTAACAAACTTTACATTCGCCATGAAATTTTCTTTGTCAAGATTCCAGGCTGCAGAAACCGCAGGATAAGTAACCCATTGATGACCGGGAGCTAGTACAGAAGCGCCGTCTGTTCTGATAGTTGCGGTAAGTACATATTTATCACCAAAGGAATAAATAGCCCGACCCATATATCCAATAAGTGCTCTTTCAGAAAAACTACCACCTTGTGGAGTAATCGTATTTACTTGTTGCCAGTTATAATCCTGCAAAAAATCCGCAGGAGTACCTGTGCCATTGAATTGCTGACCACGGAACCAGTTTTTTTGCACTTCCTGTAGAGCCTGGGCTTGTATTTTATGTTTACCTCCAAAAGTCTTGTTATACTCTAACGAGTTGTTGAGTGTATATTGCCATCCTTCAGAATTGTTTTGGCTAAGACTAGATCCGGCAGTATTAGAGTTAGTATTAAATACGGTATTAGGCCCGGTATAATTATCATTAATAGTTTGTGACCAGCCAAACCCAAAGCTTGTCCTGAATTTAAGATCTTTGATAATTTTTACTTCGCCATAAAAATTATCCTGAAGCTGCATTCTTCTTGTGAAAGCAACGATCAGGTCATTATTACCAATCGAAGTAAGAGGATTAATCTGAACATTATCTACACCCTGTTGAATAGCAGGTTGAAAATTGAGTGATCCGTCAGCTTTATATGGCGCAAACAATGGCGATAGCCGTGTTGCTGATCCATAAGCATTAGTACCGGTTCTGTTGGATCGGTTAAGTGTTGTGAAACTTGAAAAACCAACTTTGATCCTCTCAGACATTTTATGATCAATATTGACAGTAAATGAATACCGATTAAAGTCCTGATCATGTATTACACCGGTTTCTTTATAATATCCCATTCCAAAAAAATACTGCGTTCTTTCGTTACCTCCCCTCACATTTACATCATGGCTGGTTCTGATTCCCGTAGTCAGTAATAAATCCTGCCAGTCTGTGCTAACTCCTGCAGCAAGATTTGCCTGCTCATCAGCTGTGAGTGCATATGAGTTTGCATTGGGAACATTTGAATTTCCTGCCTTGGCTGCATCTTTAAAAGCAGCATATTCTTGTCCGTTGAACAGTCTATAAGTATCAATGACTTTCACCATACCTACATAACCATTATAACTTGTAACCGCTTTACCTGACGTACCACGTTTTGTAGTAATAATAATAACTCCATTAGAGCCACGTGAACCATAAATCGCCGTTGCTGAGGCATCTTTTAAAATATCAATGCTGGAAATATTTTCCGGATCAATATCATTTAAACTTCCTCCATAAGCCATTCCATCCACCACAATTAAGGGATCATTGGCAGAAGCAGTTAAAGAACGGTTGCCTCGAATACGAATCTGGCCTGCAGAGCCGATATTACTACTGTTACTTTGAATATCAACTCCAGCTGCCCTGCCTTGTAACTGGTTATAAATGTTCGGAGCTTTGATTTCATTAAGTGTCTCTCCTTTTACAGATACTGTGGAACCGGTAACATCTCTTTTCCTTACAGTACCGTAACCGATCACTACTACCTCACCTAAACTTTTATTTAATGAAACAAGCGTTACGTTTATTGTAGTTCTGTTATTGATCCTTATCTCCTGGGTAGTAAAGTCAACAGCAGAAATCACCAATGTTGCATTACCAGGAGCATTAATCTCAAAATCACCATTGTCATCACCGGTAACTCCTGTCGCTGTTCCCTTTATAGAAACCGACGGTCTTGCAACAATCTGGTTGGCATCACTCGTAACATGCCCCTTTACATGAATGTTTTGGCCAAAAACGGGTAATGCAAAAAATAAAATGAATAAAGAAAAAATTCCTGCAGCCAATCGCTTCATGAATTTTCTTTTTAGCAACGAAGACTTTTGTCCTTCTTCAAGAATGGAAGATTTCATAAACAATTTGTTTTAGTTTGTTTTTTGCAGTTGTAATCGTTTACAATTTTGGAGCTGCCGATTCGTTCCCATCATCATAAATAAACTCACTCAATCATTAATACAATGCATAGCAGGTCTGCAATTGTGCAATCAAACCTTCTACTACCTGATTGAAATAAGAATCCTTTTAATTTTAATGATATCTATTTTTTCCATCGGCACTTGCTGAATGAATAAGAGAAAGAAAAATTGCAACCACATCAGAAAAGATATTATCCAATAATTTTGGCTCACAGCTTAGTTTTTGGTCGCTCTTCAATCAATCTTTTTTTCATAATGCAAGTCAGTCCAGAATAATTAACGAGCCAATTTAGGAAGTTTTTTGAAAAATGTAACCGATTACAATAATTTTTTTTAAAAATATTTTTTTTAGCTTTACGCCTCCTCATGTAAGCGATTGTATGTTTAGAGAAAAAGAAGTTACCATATACGACCTCGCAGATAAACTTGATATCTCCATTGCGACAGTTAGCCGGGCATTAAAAAATGACCCGGTTGTCAACAAAAAAACCAAGAAGAAAATATTTGAGTTGGCCGAAAAAATGGGTTATCGGTCTAATCATTTTGCCCGTAATCTTCGCAATCAAAAAACAGAAACTATCGGTGTCATAGCTAACAGGCTGAACAGTTATTTCATGTCGACAGTAATTGCCGGCATTGAAAAGACAATCAATGAAGATGGGTACAATTTAATTATAACACAATCTGCGGAACTGCTGAAAAAAGAAATCGCCGCTGCAAAGACAATGTTTAATAGCAGAGTTGATGGGTTGCTGGTGACATTATCTTACGAAACGGAAAATCTTCATCATTTTGATCAATTCATAAAAAAGAATGTGCCTGTTATTTTTTTTGACCGTTGCGAGGAAAATGACAGAATTGCTAAAGTACTTATCGATAATCAAAAATCGGCCTACGAAGCTACCCGGCATCTTATTGGCCAGGGATGCAAACGAATACTGCATGTAACGGCTCCTCAAAAAAGAAATCTTTATTTACAACGTATGAAAGGCTTTAGACAAGCATTGCATGAAAGCGAATTGGAATTTAATGATGATCTTGTGTACATCTGTAACCTTAGTATGGAGGCGGGGGCTGAAGCAGCCCGGTATATTTTAAAAATGAAACGAATGCCGGATGCCATTTTTGTTGCTAATGATAATTGTGCCGTTGGTTGCATGCTTGCTTTAAAACAAGCCGGCATACGTATTCCGCAGGATATTGCTTTTGTTGGATTCAATAATGACCCGGTATCAAAAGTTATTGAGCCTAATCTGACAACTATTAATTATCCCGGTTATGAAATGGGCGAAGTTGCTGCCAGGAACCTGATTCATCATCTAAATGGCATTTCCCCTATCCATAGCACACATACGATCCTGTTACGATCTGAATTGATCATCCGTGATTCATCAAAAAAATCAGGACAATAATTGATACTAACTAATGTGGCGAGTTGATTTATTTATTAACATGAAAAATTTTATTATTTCACTGCATTCTTACCAAACCGTTATGTCGATATGGAGTACATGGAATTACTTTACTATATCAAAAACTTAAAAGCATTAAGAATATCATTTGCAAAAACTATCTAAACGAATTAAAAAGAATGGTAAAAGACACTCAGCATAAAATAGCAATCGTGACAGGCGGAGGATCAGGAATAGGACACGCTATAGCCGAAAAATTCGTAAAAGAAAAAATTTTTACCATTATAATTGGACGAGATGATAAAAAATTAAATGCCGCAAAAGAAAAGTTTGGAGAATTATGTTCGCCGATTATCTGTGACCTGAGCAATCTCTCTTTAATACCTAAACTGGTAAAAGATATCATTGATAAATATGGGAGAATTGATATACTGGTAAACAATGCCGGTATTAATATGAAAAAAGAATTTGTTGATGTAACAGATGAAGAATTTCAACGCATCATTCAAACTAATATTACGGCTGTCTTTGCTTTATCAAGAGAAGTGGTGAAACAAATGTTGGTACAAGGAGATGGAAGCATTATTAATATAAGTTCGATGGCTTCTCAATACGGACTTCCCAAAGTGATTGCCTATACCGCATCCAAGTCAGCTATTGAAGGAATGACAAGAGCTATGGCTGTAGAGCTTTCTCCAAAAGGAATTCGTGTTAACTGCATTGCGCCTGGTTTTATAACAACAGACATGAGTACAAAAGCATTAAATGGCGATCCTGAAAGAAAACAAAAAGTGATGAGCCGTACACCTATGGGCTATATGGGCGATCCATCAGACATTGCTAATGCAGCATTGTATTTAGCGAATGGAGAAGCAAAATATATAACAGGTATTGTGTTACCTGTGGATGGTGGCAACTCAATTGGTTTTTAAATGATGACTCTGTGACGTGATCGATTTGTTTTGTTATTTATTAGTGTCAGTTCAATAACTTCTTATCCTCATCGCAATATCCTTTAATAAACCAGCCTGGTGCTATTGAAAGTTTAGTTTATTTAATTATTGCCTTAACGGCATTGCCAATGAAAAAATATTTTTCAATACTATTCCTGTTCTCTTCTCAAATTGTTTTTTCACAAATTAAGCTTCCCCGGCTTATTAGAGACAGCATGATCCTGCAAAGAGATATAAAAATAAAAATATGGGGGTGGGCAACAAAAGATGAGAAGATCAATTTAAAATTTAATAATAAAACTTATAAAACAAAAACCGGTTCTGATGGAAAATGGTCCGTATCGTTAGCTCCTATGAAAGCAGGAGGGCCTTACACAATGGACATCAGCGGAAGCAATAAAATAACATTAAAAGATATACTGATTGGAGATGTATGGATCTGTTCAGGACAATCTAATATGGTTCACCAGATGATCTTACATAGTGTACGATATGCAAACGAAGTAGCTTCTGCAAATAATCCTGAAATAAGACATTTCTGGATACCAACCATGACTGACTTACAAGGACCGAGAGATGATCTTCCAACTGGTTATTGGAAATCTGCCAATCCAAAAGATGTTCTCGATTTTTCAGCAATCGCCTATTTTTTTGCAGAAAAAATTTATGAAAAATATCATGTCCCTATTGGTTTGATCAATGCAAGTGTCGGCGGCACTCCTATTGAAGCATGGATAAGTGAAGATGGCTTCAAAGATTTCCCTGCTCTACAAACTACTATCCAAAAAAATAAAGACACGGCATATATAAATGGTCTTGCAAGAAGAGGATTTGCTGGCAATACAAGCAGGCCAACACCGGGAGATAAAGGATTAACTGGCCCCATTCACTGGTACGATGTTTCTTATGTGCCCAAAGAATGGCGCACTATTAATATACCGGGTTATTGGGAAGACCAGGGTATTAAAGATCTGAATGGGTCTGTATGGTACCGGAAAGAAATTGATGTCCCTCCATCAATGATTGGAAAACCTGCAAGAGTTTTTTTAGGAAGAATTGTAGATGCAGATGTGTTATATATTAATGGCAAACAAGTTGGCAATACAACGTATCAATATCCACAAAGGAGATATAATGTACCGGCTGATCTTTTGAAAGCTGGTAAAAATCTTTTTGTAATAAAAGTTACAAATACAAGTGGCAAAGGAGGATTTGTTACTGATAAACCTTACTATTTATTTACCGGAAAAGATACTGTTGATCTTAAAGGTTATTGGCAATATAAAGTTGGAGAAGTGTACGAACCACGTACAGGTGGATTTGGAGGTGGAGGCGGTATCAATGCACAGAATCAACCATCCGCTTTATACAATGCAATGGTAGCTCCATTAATTAATTATGCTGTCAAAGGTTTTCTTTGGTACCAGGGAGAAGCTAATACAGGCCGTGCCGGAGATTATGCCAAACTGCAACCTGCACAAATTGCAGATTGGCGCAATCTCTGGAAACAACCAGACGCTCCATTTTTATTTGTACAGCTTCCGGGATTTATGGATATGAATTACCTGCCGTCAGAAAGTCAATGGGCATCATTACGGGAATCGCAGTTAAAATCTTTATCCGTTCCTAATACAGGAATGGCTGTTGCTATTGATTTGGGTGAATGGAATGATATACATCCTGATAGAAAAAAAGAAGTAGGTGAACGACTTGCATTAGCTGCTGAAAAAATTGCTTATGGTGAAAACATTGTTTATTCAGGTCCCATCTATCAATCATCTTCAATCAATGGTAATAAAATAATAATCACATTTAGCAATATTGGATCAGGACTGATATCAAATGATGAAGAAGAGCTCAGTGAGTTTGCTATCGCCGGCGCAGATAAAAAATTTGTATGGGCAAAAGCAAAAATAGAAGGAGATAAGGTAATTGTATGGAATGACAATATTGCTAATCCAATGTATGTAAGGTATGCCTGGGCTGATAATCCTGTTAACCCAAACTTATTTAATAAAGAAGGACTACCTGCATCGCCATTTAGAACAGATAGTCCGACTCCTTAAAAAATTTAGAACATTAATTGATTGAATATCGAGTATTGAAAATTAAAAAATTTAGAAATGAAACCTCTTGCCATTTTATTGCTATCAATAATTTTATCTCATACAGCCATTGCTCAACCGGTTCGGATTGACAGCAGCAAATATCCACGACTTACAACATTTACTTCTCAGCAGGATCATGATAATATGATGGAGCAACTGGGAATAAAAAAATTACGGCCCGGACCAAGTGGTAACGAGTCTGCGCCAAATCATGCTAATTATGATGAATCAGTTGCTAATCCATGTCCGCAGCTTCCGGATATACTTACAACAAAAGATGGCAAAAAGGTAACAACTGCTGATATGTGGTGGAAGCAACGCAGACCGGAGATCGTAGAAGATATCGAAAGAGAAATGTATGGACGTCTTCCGAAAAACATTCCAAAAGTAACATGGACAGTTAAGGCAGTTGATCGGGAAGTTATCAATCGTGTTCCGGTTCTTGTTAAAATGCTGGCGGGGCATGTTGACAATAGTACTTACCCGTTGATCAATGTTGATATTAATATGATGTTAGTTGTGCCAACAAATGTAAAAGGCCCTGCTCCAGTATTGATGATGTTCAGTGGTCGTCCTTCTTTTCCGGCTCCTGCGCAACCATCAGTTGATGAAATGGAAAAAATTAATGCCGCTTATAAAGAGTTAATGATAAAAACAGATCCAAATCTGAAGACGATTTTTGAAAAATATCCGGCTTACCAACCGATCACAAGACTACCGGCTCCAAACTTTTTTGCACCCCCTAAATCTGATGATGAACTTACGCCCCAGGAAAGATTGCTTGCAGCAGGTTGGGGTTATGTAACACTTGAGACAAGCAGTATACAAGCTGATAATGGTGCAGGCATTACAAGAGGTATTATCGGGTTGGTTAATAAAGGTCAGCCACGCAAACCCGATGATTGGGGTTCTTTGCGTGCATGGGCATGGGGTGCTGCCCGGGGATTGGATTATCTCGAAACAGATACTTTGGTTGATGCAAAGAAAGTAGGTATTGAAGGTGTTTCAAGATATGGTAAAGCAGCATTGGTTACTCTTGCTTTTGAACCACGATTTGCAGTTGGATTGATTGGTTCTTCCGGCAAAGGTGGCGCTACATTGCATCGCCGTGTATTTGGTGAAGCCGTTGAAAGCCTTACTGGTGGCGAATATTATTGGATGGCTGGAAACTATATGAAGTATGGAGCATCTGAAGCAAACTTTGGCAACAAAACGGGGTGTGATCTGCCCGTGGATTCACATGAGTTGATTGCTCTTTGTGCACCACGGCTTGCATTTGTTAGTTATGGTATTCCTGAAAAAGGTGATGCTAAATGGCTGGATCACCAGGGAAGTTATATGGCTACTGTTGCAGCAGGAACTGTTTATAAATTGTTAGGCGCAAAAGATATTGGGGTTTCTAATGACTATTTAAAAGAAAAAATGCCGCCGATGCTTACAGATATGCTGGATGGGGAATTAGCATGGCGACAACATGATGGGGGACATACAGACGCACCAAACTTTAAGTTTTTTATTCCCTGGGCGAGTAAGTTTTTGAAGTATGAAAGAAAAACTCAGTAATGGATCATAAAAATCAGATATGAAAAAAGTCTTTCCCATTTTACTCTTCGGTTTATTTTTTAAGACATATTCTCATGCGCAATCGAATAATGTATGGCAAGGAAAAAAATGTGCGGTGGTTATCACTTATGATGATGCGTATGATCAGCATTTGGACAATGCTATTCCTGTCCTTGATTCTTTAGGGTTAAAAGCAACTTTTTATATCACTGCATTTTCCACTTCGATGCAAACCCGTATGAATGAATGGAAAAAATTAGCAGAACATGGTCATGAGTTAGGCAATCATACATTGTTTCACCCTTGTATTGGCGGGCCTAATGCAACATGGCTGAAGCCGGAATATGACCTGAGAAGCTATACCGTACAACGAATGGTAGATGAAACAAGAATGACCAATGTTTTTTTACAAGCATTGGATGGCAAGAAGAAAAGAACATTTGCTTATACCTGCGGTGATATGAAAATAGGTGACTCTTCTTTTATTAACGCAATGAAAGATGACTTCATAGCAGCAAGAGCAGTAAGAAGTCAGATGCATAAGATAAATGAGATTGATCTGCTGAATGTGGATTGCTATATGGTGAATGGAGAAACCGGTGAGCAACTGATCGATTGGGCAAAAAAAGCAATGGCAACAAATTCATTGCTTGTAATTCTTTTTCATGGAGTAAATGGTGGCAATTCTTTGAATGTTTCACTTCCGGCACATAGCCAGTTCTTACATTTTCTAAAAAACAATGAAAAAGATATCTGGATAGCTCCGATGATTACAGTAGCTGAGTATATTAAGACATGGCAGGCGAAGAATAAAATTGCGAAACAATGATTAATTAATAATAAAAGATAAAATTTTAAAAAATAAATTCACAATGACAAAAGCTGCCAGAGTATTCCTTCTGATTTTAGTTTCATCCTTATTGTTTACATGCAAATCAAAAGACAACTACAAGTTTCCATTTCTGAATCCCGATCTAAGCGTTGAAGAAAGAGTAAATGATCTTGTTGGAAGAATGACATTGGACGAAAAGATCAGTCAAATGATCAACCAGGCGCCTGCTATTGAAAGATTGGGAGTACCTGAATACAATTGGTGGAGCGAAGGATTGCATGGTATAGCCCGTGCAGGATTGGCTACTGTATTTCCACAAGCAATTGGCTTAGCTGCTTCATGGGATGAAGAAATGATGTTTAATGTTTCTACTGTTATCTCAGATGAAACGAGAGCCAAGCATCATGAATTTGTAAGAAAGAATAAACGTTTTTTATTCCAGGGATTGACGCTATGGTCGCCCAATATCAACATATTCCGTGATCCCCGCTGGGGAAGAGGACAGGAAACCTATGGAGAAGATCCATTTCTTACAGGTAAAATGGGTGTTCAGTTTATTAAAGGATTACAGGGAGATGATTCAACCTATTATAAAACCATTGCAACGATAAAACATTTTGCTGTGCATAGCGGGCCTGAGCCGGAGCGCCATGTATTTGACGCAAAAATTGGTATGAAAGATTTTTATGAAACTTATTTGCCGCAATTTGAAATGGGTATTAAAGAAGGAAAAGCTTATTCATTGATGTGCGCCTATAATCGTTTGAATGGGCAGCCCTGTTGCGGCACAGATGGTCTTTTTGATAAACTGTTGCGTACGCAATGGGGATTTAAAGGTTTTATCGTTTCTGATTGTGAAGCTATCACTGATATTTATGCCAATCACAAAGTCGTAGCTACTCCTGAAGAAGCAGCTGCATTGGCTGTAAAATCAGGGACTGATCTTGAATGCGGCAAAGTTTATCTCACATTGAAAAAAGCTGTTGCAGAAAAGCTGATCACTGAAGCAGAGATTAATGTGTCTGTAAAAAGATTATTCACAGCAAGATTCAAGCTCGGCATGTTCGATCCGCCGGAAAGAGTCAAATATGCGAATATTCCATATGCTATAGTAGATGATAAAGAACACAAGGATCTTGCATTGGAAGCTGCAAGAAAATCAATCGTTCTGTTAAAGAATGATAACAACATTTTACCATTAAAAAAAGATTTAAAAACTGTAGCCGTAATAGGGCCTAATTCTGATCAATGGCTCATGTTATTGGGCAACTATAATGGTGTGCCTTCTGATCCTGTTACACCATTAAGAGGCATAAAAGAAAAATTGCCTAACGCAAAAGTGTTATTTGCACAAGGGTCCGAACTCGCCGATGGCATGCCCATGTTTTATACTATTCCTCCTACAGCATTGTTTACTACTGATAATAAGCCAGGAATAAATGCGGAATATTTCACGGACACATCGATGAAGTCAAAACCTTTGTTTACCGCAGTTGATAAAACTCTCGATGCAAACTGGAAAGATAAAGCTCCCCGCAACGATATGGATGATGACAACTTTGCAGTGAGATGGACAGGAGTTTTACAGCCTGATCAAACAGGTATTTACCAGTTAGGATTTATCACAACTTGTAAAACAAAATTATATTTTGAAGATAGTCTTGTTGCCAAAACAAGTTATCATTTCCGGGATGAGTATGGTGATCCACGATTAAGAAAATCTGTTCAAATAAAATTAGAAGCAGGAAAAAAATACAAGATAAAAGTAGAAGCAGTAGAGACATTTGCTGATGCGCAGGTGCAATTAGTTTGGGCTGCGCCGAAACCGAATCTGAAAAAAGATGCTATAGAAATAGCAAAGCAGGCAGATGTAGTGGTAATGTGTATGGGCATTACTCCCCGTATGGAAGGAGAAGAAATGGATGTACAAATTGACGGCTTCCGCGGTGGTGATCGAACCAAACTGGATTTACCTGCTATTCAGGAGCAACTAATAAAAGATATTAAAGCTTTAGGTAAGCCTGTTGTATTGGTCCTGTTAAATGGAAGTGCATTATCTGTTAATTGGGAAAACGCAAATATCCCTGCAATCGTTGAAGCATGGTACCCCGGACAAGCTGCGGGAACAGCTATTGCTGACGTTTTGTTTGGTGACTATAATCCCGGTGGAAAATTACCGGTTACATTTTATAAATCAGTAAACGATCTTCCGTCTTTTGAAGATTATGTTCTTACCAAACAAACCTATCGTTATTTCAATGGTGATCCTTTGTATCCTTTTGGTTATGGTTTAAGCTATACCACTTTCGAATACAATAATTCCCGGATCAATAAACAATATAAAGCAGGAGAAGATGTAAAGATTTCTGTTGATGTAAAAAATACAGGAAATATGGCGGGTGATGAAGTGGTACAGGTATATGTAGCAGCAAAGAATGCAAATGGTCATGTTCCGATACGATCATTAAGAGCATTTAAACGGGTGCATATAAATGCGGGAAAAACAAAAACAGTTGACTTAGTTATTAAGGCAGATGCATTCTCTGTAATAAATGATAATGGTGAAAGAAAACCGGCTCCCGGCTCTTATGAAATAGCTGTTGGTGGCGGTCAGCCGGATATGAAAGTTAAGACCATTTCTAATGTATTAAAATCAGAGATTTTGATACAATAACTGTTGATAACCCTGAAAATTGAGATTATGAAATTGCGGTTTAAATTTTTGCTTATTCTTTTTTTTGTCAGTTGTAATTCCTCTAAAAATAATCATGAACCTGTTGGCGAAAACAATCTTGCCTATAAATGGGGAAAGGTTGCTATGGAAGCAACAGCTAATGATACGGAAAGATTCAGGCCTCGTCCTACTGTTACTTCAAGATTTCTTGGTTTGATATGGACTGCAGTTTTTGATGCGTGGTCAAGATATGATGATAAGGCAATGCCTGTTTATTTGAAAAATGTTGATCGTCGTCCTTCAAAAGAGTATACATTAAAAAATAAAGAAGCGGCAATCAGCTATGCAGCTTATCGTGCGATGCTTGTTTATTATTTCTCCGATTCACTAATGCTGAGAAATAAAATGAAAGAGTTTGGATTCGATCCTGATGATCATTCCCTTGATCCTGCTACTCCTGCAGGCATTGGCAACCTTGCAGCGAAAGCAGTTATTGAAGCAAGAATGGATGATGGCGCCAATCAAACCGGAACTACGAAAGGCTGTAATGGAGAAATTTATTCCGACTACACAGGATACAAACCGTTGAATAATGCAGACACTTTAAATGATATCAAACATTGGCAGCCGAAATATTTTTCTGATGGTAATGGTGGAAAATTTGCTCCCGGTTGCCTTACTCCTCAGTGGTGCGAGGTGAAACCACTACTGTTAGACTCAGCAAATGAATTCAGACCAGGCCCTCCTCCTGCCATTGGTTCGCAGCAATTAAAAGATGAAGTAACAGAAGTTGTCAATCTTCAATCCAATCTTACTAATGAGCAAAAAGCGTTGGTTGAATTTATGAGAGATGGCCCACGATCCGTTCAGCAAGCCGGGCATTGGTTCATTTTTGCAGAAAAAGTTTCTTTAAGAGATCAACATACGCTGGATGAGGATGTGAAGATGTACTTTCTTGTTGAAGCAGCCGCTATGGATGGATTTATTGCATGCTGGGATGCAAAAATGTATTATGATTTCGCAAGGCCATACGCATTGGTTCATTATTATTACAAAGACTCAACCATTAAAGGCTGGGGTGGCCCCGGTAAGGGAATGATTGAAATGAAAGGGCAAGACTGGCGGCCTTATTCACCAGAGACATTTGTTTGTCCTCCTTTTCCAAGTTATGTTTCAGGACATAGTACCGTTAGTGGCGCATGCTCAGAAGTGTTGAAATTATTTACTGGCAATGACTATTTCGGTGAAGAAGTAAAAAGAACACCCGGGGCATTGACAGAACCGGATCATGTAGGACCTGATGTAACATTGAAATTTGCAACCTTCACAGAAACGGCAGACAAGGCAGGGCTTTCACGTGTGCTTGGCGGATATCATATTCCCTGTGAAAATGTAGAGGGATTAAAACTTGGAAGAAGTGTAGCATCAATAGTTTGGAAAAAATACTTATACCATATTGGAGAATCAAAATGATTACTGACCAATAAATCTTTCAGACAAGCATTAAATACGATTGAAGAAAAATGAGACAAATAAAGCATATCGTTGTTATAATTATATATGCTTTGCTGGCCGTATCCTTCTGTTCCTGTTTGCATAAAAAATTTCAAAATCATCTTTCAAATTCATCAAGCCCATACTTGCAGGAACATGCAGATAATCCTGTTGACTGGTTTGAATGGAGCGATGAGACTCTTGCATTAGCAAAAAAAGAAAATAAACCGCTGCTCATCAGCATTGGTTACTCATCGTGCCATTGGTGCCATGTCATGGAAAAAGAATCTTTCATGGATACCGCTGTAGCAAGAATAATGAATGAAAATTTTATCAATATAAAGGTTGACCGGGAAGAGCGACCCGATATTGATAACCTCTATATAAACGCTGCTCAATTATTGACAGGCAATGCCGGGTGGCCCTTAAATGCTTTTGCATTGCCGGATGGTAAACCTTTTTATGCAGTTACTTATTCTTCCAGGGAAGGATGGAAGAACCTCCTTAAACAAATAGCGCAAGCGTATAAGCAACAAAATAAAAAAGTGGTGTTGCAGGCTCAGGCATTAACGAATGGAATAGTTCAATCTGAATTATCATTTACCAGTAAAGAAAATACACCGGCGACAATTAGCCCCGCCTTTTATCAAAATCTTTTTGATAGCCTTTATAAAAAAATAGATTTAAATAATGGAGGATTAAAAGGGGTTCCAAAATTTCCGCTCCCCACTATTTGGGAATTTTTACTGCAATATCACTATTTAACCGGTGATAAAACTGCATTGAATGCCGTAACGAATACATTAAATAAAATGGCGCTGGGTGCACTTTACGATCAGGCAGGTGGTGGTTTTGCAAGGTACACTACTGATAGTCTTTGGCATGTGCCTCACTTTGAAAAAATGCTTTATGATAACGCTCAATTGGCGAGTTTATATACTCATGCCTACCAGGTAACCGGAAACAATTTCTTTAAAACGATTGTCAAAGAAACGTTGGTATTTGTTGCAAGAGAAATGACTTCTCCTGATGGCGGTTTTTACAGTTCTCTTAATGCTGACACTCAAAATGGCGAAGGAGAATTTTATACCTGGACACATGATGAAATAAAAAAAAATCTACCGAGGCCGGATATTATCATTTCTTATTTCAATATCAAAGCAGGCGGAAACATACAAGGACTTGATGGGCAAAAAAATAAAAATCTTCTTTACGCATCTTATACTCCTGAAGAATTTGCTGCGAAAAATAAAATTCCACCGACTGAGTTTAATAACCTGTTGAATTCATCTAAGAAAACACTTTTATCTGAAAGAAATAAAAGAATAAAGCCTACTGTCGATGACAAAATTCTGACTGCCTGGAATGCATTAATGCTAAAAGCATATGCGGATGCTTATGCAGCTTTTGATGATGAAGATTACCTGAAAACAGCATTGGCAACTGCTTCTTTTATTGAAAAAAAAATGATAAGAAGCGATGGGCATCTTTGGCGCAACTATAGAAATGGGAAAATGTCTATTGATGGTTTTTTAGACGACTATGCTTTATTGGCAAAAGCTTATATCAGGCTATACCAGGTTTCGTTCGACAAGCATTGGTTATCGCTTGCTCAAAAAATAGTCACCTACGCCATTAATAACTTTTACAACAAAAATGAGAGCATGTTCTATTATATCGAAGATTCAGTCAATCTCCCTGTCCGGAAAATGGATATTGCTGATAATGTAACACCATCATCGAACGCCATCATGGCCGAAGTTCTTTATAATCTCGGTGTATATTTTGAAAAAGATGATTATATAAAAAAAAGTGTTTCGATGGTATTAATAGCAAAAGAAAAGATGAGTCAAATAACGTCTTATTATTCTCAATGGTGTTATATGGCAGGGATTCTTTCGTATGGCACTTATGAAGTGGCGATCATGGGAAAAGAAGCAATTAAAAAAAATATGGGAATGCAAAAAAGATATTTGCCTAAATGCATTTTCATGGGTGGCACTGATGAAAACCTTCCTCTTCTTGAAAGCAAACTGTCCGAAAACCATACGTTAATATATGTATGTACCAATAAAACTTGCAAACTTCCAGTCGAAAATGTAAATAAAGCTTTATTACAAATAAAATAATTTACCATGAAAAAATATCTTATCGTCATTTTAATTTTCGTCATGTTCATTACAGTTGCAGCTAAGATCGGTCCCACGGCAAACGAGGATGTTCCATATCCCGAAGGCTTTCGCAACTGGACACATATTAAAACAGGTTATGTAAGCAAAGAGAATCCGGGTTTCGGATTTCACCACATTTATGCCAATGATATAGCAATGCAGGGTTATCGAACTGGAAATTTTCCTGAAGGATCTGTGTTTGCATTTGATGTGATCGAAGGTCTTGTACAGCCGAACAATAATATCAAAGAAGGAAACAGGAGACATGTAGATGTGATGGTAAAGGACAGTATTAAATATAAAGATACCGGTGGTTGGGGTTACGAAGAATATCAAGGTGATAGTAAAACACAAAAGAATACAACGGAGGCAATACAAAAGCAATGCTTTAATTGTCATGCAAGCCAAAAGGATTATGTGTTTAGTGATCTAAGAAATTGAAGAAATAATTTTAATGAAAATTTTTAATCAATGAAAATGTGTAGAAAAAATTTATTATTCGTAGTTGCCGCTATTTACTTAAGTCATTCACTCTGTGCTCAACAATGGGTAAATGATAAATCTACTTCGAACTCGTTCGCTATTTCATCGTCCGCCATTTGCACTGATCAAAATGATTTTATCCTGGTGCAAAGAGCAGCAGGCTTTTTACAAAACGACATGGAAATGGTAACGGGCAAAAAACCTGAGCTGACAACTACGTTACCTCCTTCTGCAAAAAGTATTATCATTATTGGCACAATAGACAAATCTTCTCTGATACAACAATTGATCAGGCAGAAAAAAATCAACGTAGATAAGATAAAAGGTAAATGGGATGCTTACCAGGTTCAAGCGATAACAAATCCATTTAAAGGAATTGAGAACGCTCTGGTAATTATCGGCGCCAATAAAAGAGGCGCTGCTTATGGAACTTTCGAATTATCACAACAATCAGGTGTTTCCCCCTGGTATTGGTGGGCCGATGTACCAGTAAAAAAGAAAGTAGCATTATATGTAAGTAAAACTTTATTGTCAAACGATGCTCCTAAGGTGAAGTATCGTGGTTTTTTCATTAATGATGAAGCTCCTGCATTCTCCGGCTGGACAAAAGAAAAATTCGGAGGTGTGAATCATTTGGTTTATGAAAAAATATTTGAACTGATATTAAGATTAAAAGGAAATTATTTATGGCCTGCCATGTGGGGCAATGCGTTTAATGACGATGATACCTTGAATCCAAGGCTGGCAGATGAATATGGAATCGTCATGGGCACATCACATCATGAACCGATGTTGCGGGCACAACAGGAATGGAAACGATATGGCAAGGGCAAATGGGATTATGATAGTAATGAAGTCGTGCTGAAAGATTTTTGGAAAAAAGGAATTGAGAATATGGGCACACATGAAAGTATTGTTACCGTTGGTATGCGTGGTGATGGCGATATGCCTATGACAAGAGGAACGGCAACAGCATTGCTCGAACGAATTGTTGCTGATCAACGAAAGATTATTGAAAATGTAACTCACAAGCCTGCTTCAGAAACGCCGCAACTTTGGGCATTATATAAAGAGGTGCAGGATTATTATGATAAAGGAATGAGAGTTCCGGATGATGTGACTTTGTTATTGTGTGATGATAATTGGGGAAATATTCGCAAGCTACCAAAGCTTACAGATAAGTCCAGAAAAGGCGGTTACGGCATCTATTATCATTTCGATTATGTGGGCGGACCCAGGAATTATAAATGGATCAACACAAATAATATTGCAAGGGTATGGGAACAAATGCACCTGGCTTATGAATATAATGTAAGAGATATATGGATCGTGAATGTGGGTGATATAAAACCAATGGAATTCCCTATCTCCTTTTGGTTTGATTATGCCTGGAATCCTGATAAGTGGAATGAAAATAATTTAAGAGATTATTACACCCAATGGGCAGGTAAGCAATTTGGAACAAAGTATGCAAAAGAGATTGGGGAAATTCTCCGTAAATATTCTCAATATTCCTCCAGAAGAAAACCTGAGCTGCTCGATGCTAATACTTATAGTCTTACTAATTATGGAAGCGAATGGATGAAAATAGCTAATGAATGGAAAAATCTGCTTGATCAGGCGGAAAAAATTAATCAGCAATTACCAATAGAATATAAAGATGCTTTCTTTGAGTTAGTACTTCATCCGGCTAAGGCCACAGCTAACTTACACGAAATGTACCTTACTACTGCCTTTAACAATCGGGATCCTTCCAATGAAACAGCAGAAAAAGTAAAACAACTTTATATCAAAGATTCATTGCTTTCTATTCAATATAACAAGGCAATAGCTAATGGTAAATGGAGTCACATGATGGATCAGACACATATTGGCTATACTTATTGGCAGCAACCTCCCGTAAACAAAATGCCTAATGTGAAATATGCACCGGCTGATTCTTCAAAAGAAAATACCGGGATTAAAATTGCTTCTGTGACCATAACGTCTGTCGAAGCAGAAATTGATCCTTCATCGAAGAAGACAAATCTATTTAATGAAAAAGATGGTTATATCTCTATTCTTGCTTCACATTATACTGATGCCATTAGTGCCGGCAATATTAATTGGAAGGCCATTCCCGATATTGGCAGAGAAGGAGATGGCATTACCGTTTTTCCCGTGACAGAACCCGAACAAAAGATCAAGGCTGCATCACCGCACCTGGAATATGAAGTTTATACTTATGATAGCGGAGAAGTAAAAATAAATATCCACTTCTCCTCTACTCTTAACTTCCATAATGATAGTACCGGTTTGAGATATGGAATCTCAATCGACAATGAAAAGCCCCAAATTGTTTCTATCAATAAAGAAGATAATAATACAAGAACATGGGAGCAATGGGTAGCAAACAATATTATAATTAAAACCACGAATCACTCAATTGTCAAAGCAGGCAAACATATAATCAAATACTGGATGGTAAGCCCTGCCGTTGTATTGCAAAAAATAGTTGTTGATTTGGGTGGAGTAAAACCAAGTTACCTTGGGCCTCCGGAAACAAGGGTTAAATTTATTGAATCAAATAAAAATCAAACAAAACCTGTGGTAAAAAATAAATGATATTTCCGATACTGCAATGTCTCCGATATTTGAATAAAACTTATATTCACGAACAACTAAAACAAAACACTTTAAACTAAACTATCATGCGAAAAATTTTTTGCTTGCTTCTTTTTTGTTATTTTCTTAATTCAAATGCTCAAAACAAAATTGTTCTTTACGCTGACCGTGGAAAAGACACGATCAGTAAAAATATATATGGACATTTTGCTGAACATCTTGGTCATTGTATTTATGGCGGTTTTTATGTGGGTGATAACAATACAAAAATTCCAAACAAAGATGGTGTAAGACTTGATGTGGTAGAAGCTTTAAAGAAGTTAAAGATACCTGTGCTTCGGTGGCCGGGTGGATGTTTTGCTGATACTTATCATTGGAAAGATGGTGTTGGTCCAAAAGATAAACGTCCTTCTATTTTGAACGTATGGTGGGGTAATGTAAAAGAAGATAACAGTTTTGGTACCAATGAATTTTTGAACATGTGCGAGTTGCTTGGCGCTGAACCTTATTTAAGTGGAAATGTAGGGAGCGGTACACCACAGGAATTATCTGATTGGGTAAAATATACAATACATCCTAATGGAAGCAGCCCGATGACTGATGCCAGAAAGCAAAATGGCAGAGCCAATCCATGGCATGTAAAATTCTGGGGCATTGGAAACGAAGCGTGGGGCTGCGGTGGCAATATGAGACCTGAACATTATGCAGATGTTTATCGTCAATTTGTAACCTATATGTCTGACTGGAATAACAGTGATCGTATATTCCGGATAGCTTCCGGCGCCAGTGATGATGATTATAACTGGACGGAAGTAATGATGAGAGATATTCCTTCAAAAATGATTGACGCCATAGGTGTACATCATTATTCTGTAATTGACTGGAGCCATAAAGGATCAGCTACCAATTTTTCCGAAGAACAGTATTTTACTACCATGCAAAAGGCGATGGAAATGGAAGAACTGGTAACCAAACATGCAGCTATCATGGATAAATATGATCCCCGTAAAAAAATATCGATGGCGGTGGATGAATGGGGCGGATGGTATGATGTAGAACCCGGTACCAATCCTGCTTTTCTTTTCCAGCAAAATACCATGAGAGATGCAATGATTGCAGGAACTACATTGAATACTTTCAATAATCATTGTGATCGTGTAAGAATGGCAAATGTTGCGCAGGCGATCAATGTACTGCAATCAGTAATACTAACCAATGAAGAAAAACTGATCCTCACTCCTACTTACCATGTTATGGAAATGTACAATGTGCACCAGGATGCATTGATGCTGCCGACAACCGTAACAAGTGTGGATTATAAAATGGGAAAAGAAAAATTGAAAGCTATTTCAACATCGGCGTCAAAAGATAAAAATGGGGCAACGCATATTTCGATTGTCAATGTG
>Ga0105249_10001462_pt1 | contig 20700 bp, 12 predicted proteins | sample KBSS44metaG_FD_81522 | JGI IMG/M metagenome (GOLD analysis project Ga0105249, IMG submission 81522) | Switchgrass rhizosphere microbial communities from Kellogg Biological Station, Michigan, USA - KBS S4-4 metaG | ecosystem: Host-associated > Plants > Roots > Rhizosphere > Soil | place...
ATTGCGTTTGAATACCCATGCTGCTTCAAAAAATCTTTTATCATTATCTTTTTCGCCAAATTCTTTTCCATCTTTATCAAGCAGCTTTATTTCTTTGACGGGCTCAGTAAAACTTTTCATATCCGCATTCAGTCTTGCCATTCTTGGAAGCACCGCCATATCGCCTGCTATACGATTCTTAGCTGATGAATCATATTTGTTATTATTCCATCTTTGTAATTGTCCACCCCAAATGCCACCGAAGTACATATAAAACTTACCATCATCATCTTTGAATACACAGGGATCGATGCTATAACTATTTTTGATCGGTTCTTTTTCTGCAATAAACGGGCCTTCAGGTTTATCACTTACAGCAACGCCAATTTGAAATACATCCTGTTTATTTTTTACCGGGAAGTACAAATAATATTTTCCGTTAGCATAAGCTGCATCAGGCGCCCACATTTGTCTTCCGGCCCAGGGAACATTTTTTATATCCAGGGCCACACCATGATCGGTAACCGGTCCGCCAACAGAATCCATAGAAAGAACATGATAATCCCGCATATCGAAATGACTGCCGAGATCATCTTCTTTTGTTCCTGTTGCGGTATCATGCGACGGATAAATATAGACGCGGCCATTAAATACATGTGCAGATGGATCGGCTGTATAAATATGCGATACCAGGGGCTGGGACAAATATTCTTTCTTTTGTTCAGACTTCGATTCGGTTGCTGGTTCTGTTTTATTTTCTTTTGACTCATTATTACAACTGACGATCGAAATGATGATGGCTGCCGATAAAAGATGAGCTTTCATTGTTTAATATTTAAATTTATTTGTTGTCTCTCGTTTCCGGAGAACCCAGGTAACTAGGTTCGACACCACCAAAATCTAAAACCAATTTTTGTAATATGACTCCTGAATTCACCATCCAATATTTAATGGAGTGCTTTCCTGGTTTAAAAATCTTATGCGATGATGTTTTAATTATAACATTTTCAGCAACCCATTTATTCCAAATTCCAGTCCCGGTATTCCTGTCCTCTTTGTTAATGCTTATGATCTGTGGTGCTTCATCATCAACGGATATTGCATATTGCAATCCTGTTTCGGTATTATGAAAATTTAATGTAGGAGAAAAATAAGCATTCAGCTTGAAAGAATCCTGGCTATAAGTGTAGAACTCATATTCAAGATGAGGGCTATTCTTATTTAATTTTAGTTCTTTTGCAGTCACAGGAAATGTCGTTATTCCATCACTATCTCTTCCAATATCCGGAATAACTTTCCATTGAATGTTTGAAGTGTTGATTGCTTTTGTGTAATGTGCTGCGTGAATTGAAGTAAGACCTTGTTCTTCATAAAAGGCATTACCCAAAAAATCTTTTGGTACACTGTCTCTGGCAGTTTCAAACGAAACAAGTTCTTTTGGTATCTCGTCTTCTGCTGAATCTTTTTGAACGTATTTTACATCGGGCATTTTTTGATTAAGTGGCTGCTGCCAATAAGTATAACCAACATGAGTTTGATCCATCATATGGTTCCATTTACCGTTTGCGATCGTATGATATTGGATGGTGATCAAAGAATCCCGCTTGTAATATTCCTTTGCAGAGTTGGCATAATCATTTGCTGAAAGGTTTTTTTGGTTTGCATAAAACCTGTTTATTGCGACCGCTGTATATAGGCGGTGCAGGTTAGCTAACGCTTGTACCGGATGAAGTACAAATTCAAAGAAGGCATCACTATATTCTGGCGGCAACAACGAATTTATTTTTTCAGCCTCTTGCTGTAGGTTGTTCCATTCCTTTATTATGACATTTGCTTCATTATAACCAGGATACTCAGCGGACTTATATGTATTTGCATCCAATAACTCGGGTTTTCTTCTTGAAGCGTATTGAGAATATTTGCGGAGTATTTCTCCAATTTCTTTGGCATATTGCAATCCAAATTGATCGCCTGCCCATTGCATATAATATTCTCTCAGATTATTTTCATTCCATTTGTCAGGCCCCCATGCGTAATCTAAAAAGAAAGAAATGGGAAACTCCATCGGCTTTATATCACCAACATTTACGATCCAAATTTGTTTTACACCATACGCATAAGCTAAATGCATTTGTTCCCACACTCTTGAAATATTATTAGTATTGATCCATTTGTAATTCCTGGGACCGCCTACATAATCAAAATGATAATAAATTCCATAACCTCCCTTTCTTGGAGGATCACTTAGCTTGGGAAGCTTGCGGATGTTCCCCCAGTTATCATCACATAATAGTAAAGTAACATCATCCGGCACCCGCATCCCTTTATCATAATAATCCTGGACTTCTTTATACAATGCCCAAAGCTGTGGGGTCTCACTGGCCGGCTTACCAGTCACTTCTTTAACGATCTGGCGCTGATCTTTTACAATTCTTTCCAGCAATGCTGTTGCCGTTTCCCGGCTCATCGGTTTATCTCCATCACCACGCATCCCCACACTGACGATCTTTTCATTGGTTGCTCTTTGCATCCCCGTTTTCCAAAATTCTTTTAAGCGAACTTCATTGCTGTCATAATCCCAGGGACCTTTTCCATATCTTCTCCATTCATCATGTGCCCGCATTAATGGTTCATGATGCGAGGTGCCAATCACAATCCCATATTCATCAGCTGATCTGATATTCAAACTATCATCATCATAAAAGGCATTACCCCACATGGCAGGCCAGAGATAATTTCCTTTTAAGCGAAGTATCAGTTCAAAAACCTTTTCATAAAACTGGTGATTAAAGCCACCAAACTTTTCCTGCGTCCAACCAGAAAGTGCAGGCGCTTCATCATTAATAAATATACCGCGGTATTTTACTTTTGGTGCATCACTTAGCGTGACATTACTCTTTATAAAAATCTCTTCTTTCTTTTTTACAGGAACATCGGCCCACCAGTACCAGGGTGATACACCGATTTGTTTTGAAAATTCAAATACACCATAAGCGGTTCCTCTTCTGTCATTACCTGCAATGATTAATGTATTTGGAAGAGACCGCACCAGGTATGCTTCCCATTTATTACGGACCTGATCCGGGTTGATCTTCTTTTGCCTGGTTAGTTCGGAAATAGCAGAGGATCTTTGAATGGAGCCGATGACAATAGCTGTTGATGATGACGATAATTTATTTACCAGCGGCAATTTTTTGCCTGTTACCATTTCAATATCCTGTTGCAATAACTCAGCTGATTTTTTGACGAGAAAAAAATCTTTTTCATCAACATATATCACAGCGTTATTGAGTAAAAAACCATTGGCTGATGTCTTATCTGCAATGAGCGACTGGGCAGTGGACATCACCGCCAATAAGATCAAACTGACAATTGCAAACAGTTTTTTCATGCTTGATGATTCTAAAATCCAATTGAATTACCACCGTCGACCGGTAACACAATACCTGTAATATATTTTGCCGCGTCACTTGCCAAAAACAAAGCCGCATCACCAATATCAGAGGCCTGGCCCATTATTCCCATTGGTGTACGATTAAAAACTTTTGCTTTCCGCTCCGGGTCACTGTCTAAAGCTTTCGCCGTCATATCCGAGTAAATAAAACCTGGTGCAATAGCATTGATACGGATCCCTTTTGGTGAAAGCTCAACAGCCATTGCTCTTGTCATGCCGTCAATTGCTGTTTTACTGGCACTATAGGCAATCACTTTTGGCAAACCGTACTGAGCTGCCATCGAACTGATGTTTATAATACTGCCGGTTTTTCTTTCGAGCATATGTTTTACCACTTCACGGCTCATTACAAACACAGCTGTTAAGTTGGTGGTAAGCACTTTTTGAAAATCCTCATCGGTTACTTCGGCAAATTCTTTTTTCATGTTAATGCCGGCATTATTCACCAGGATATCTATTTGTCCGAATTGTTTGAGCACATCCTGAACAAACCCCGGAATAGATGAAAGATCACTTACATCACAGCTTATTGCATGGCCTAACTTGCCCAGTTTTTCTTTTGCCTGGTTTAATTTTTTTTGGTTTCTTCCCGCAATGATAGTTTCAATACCAGCCTGCGTAAATTTTTCTGCAATAGCAAATCCTAAACCTGAACCACCACCAGTAACGATAGCAACTTTTTTGCTCCCATCTCCGCCAGCTGGTGGGGAGTTTTGAATATTCATAAATAGTTATTCATTTGGTTTATTAAACATATGACTCTTCTTTCAATTCAATATTGATAGCTTATCAAACAAAATATGACTGTTCAATCCTAAGTTCCCTTTAGGGGACGGGGGTATTACCTGGCGCAAATAATATTTTTATACTCTTGTAATACTCCAGGGTCTTGTCCGGTTGTTCATAGTTAGCAGGTATTGGCATTTTAGAAAACGTTTGAAAATACAACAGGCAGGCATTTCGCCACCATATGGCATCTTTCAATTGGATACTTAATAATTGTTTTACTTGTTTGAACCTGTCTTCATCGATGTAGTTTTCCAAACTATTCCATTGTTTGATAAAAGATATTACGGAATCAACGCCTGTATAATATTTATAACAGAGTTCATTCCATAAAGTTCTTCCTGAATGCATTTTATGATCCCATGAAGCATGATGAAACCACAATAAATATTCATCGGGACATTTATCTATATCATTGAATTGATTTTGTACTTCAACAGCATATTGTGCTAATGCATTTGTTCCTTTTGCGGTCCGGTCAAAACCAATTCCGGCTGAATCTGCCTTATGATAATAGACCGGGTTCCAATCAGGACGGTTCAATGTATTACCCCAGGGCATTGGTCCGTAGTGATGGCCATTGTACATAATATGCGTCAATCCAATCGGTGTCATATAATTTACTAATGCATCACGGGAGTTGAGCATGATATTTTTTATGACAGCAACAGTTTTTTTATCATTCGTAAATGTTTGTTTAATCCATTCATCAGCTATTTGTTCCGATGATAAGTCAGCATCCCAACTTAATCTTCCCAATGCGTACCAGTTTGCCTGTGCAAAGGGATGACCACACCAATTTATATCATTGCCAACATTGCTTACGCCGGCCATGCCGCTTAATTCATGATTGTCTAAGTTACCATCAATAACCTTTGCAACAGTAGAACCTTTACCTTTTGCATAGGTATCTGCATTTAAAACTTCTTTGAATAAAGGAGCTTCATATACCAAATGTGTTCCCTGTCCAAGATACTCCTGTGTTAACTGGAATTCCATCATCAAAGGTGTTTGAGGCATGACGCCAAACAGGGGTGAAAAGGGTTCCCGGGGTTGGAAATCTATCGGGCCATTCTTTACCTGTACCAATACATTCTTTCTAAACTTCCCATCCAATGGTTTAAATTCCTCGTAAGCTTGTTTGAAACGATCATTTGATTCGGGATTGTAAACAAATGAACGCCACATAACAATACCATAAAATGGAGCAACTGCATCCGCTAACATATTAGCTCCATCAGCATGCGTACGTTTATAATCCTGCGGACCGGGCTGTCCCTCACTGTTTGCTTTCACTAAAAAACCACCGAAGTCAGGAATGATCGAATAGATCTCTTTTGCTTTTTCTTTCCACCATTGTCGTACGGTGTCATTTAAAGGATCTGCTGAATTCAATTTACCAATCTCAATGGGTGCACTGAACCGGGCAGTGAGATAAACTTTTATGCCATACGCTCTGAACAGATCAGCCAATGCTTTTACTTTTTCCAAATAAGGTTTGGTAAGAATGGTGGCATTCGCATTTACATTGGTCAAAACAGTTCCATTAATGCCAACAGATGCGTTGGCTCTTGCATAATCGATATAGCGCTGATCGATATAATCAGGTAAGGTATGCCAGTTCCAGATGGAAAATCCTGCGTAACCTCTTTCAACGGTCCGGTTCAAATTATCCCAATGATCCAATAATCGAAATTTCAATTTAGGTGCAGAGATGATAGTAAGATTGGTAATCGATTGTTCTGTTTGCATCAATCTTAAAAAATAAAATACACCATACAAAACTCCATTATCTGTATTGGCAGTGATCAGGGTTTTGCCGGGTGTAGTTTTAATGATAAACCCTTCTGCACTTAGTTGTTTCAAATCATTTTTTGTCACTATTGAATACAAAATGGACGAAGATGAAATAGTACCGGCGACAAACGAATTTGAATTGCCCGGATATTTTTGAATGTCATAAGGCATACCTGTAAATTCTGAGAAAGCTTTTTTTAATTCATCCCTGATAATAGCCATCGTTGTGGATGTTCCCAATACTACCGGTGATGCGATTTGTTTTTTGTATTGATTTAAAAGTGCGGTATTTGAAATTTTATTATACCGCAGCCATAGTTCATATCCATTCTCTGCAAAAAGAGTAGTTGCTGTATGCAGGATGAGTATAAGAATCAATTGCTTTTTCATTCAATCATTTTCGTCCAAATGAACCCGGTTTTTTTAAAGATGATTTTCTGATGATCAGATCTGATCTTATTACAATTGTATTGGTGTACCTGATATTCGAAACCCCTTTTAAATGATTAATAAGATTCCGGGCAGCTATTTCTCCCATATCGATACCGGGATAATTGATAGTTGTTAGTTGGGGCTCCACAATTTTCCCGATCGCATCATTATTGAATCCTACGATTGCAATGTCTTCAGGAATATTAATTCCATGCTCTTTTAATGTCTGCATGCAAACTGCTGCAGAAAAATCATTCGTAATAAACGCACCATCAGGCAACGGTTTCATTTTTAAAATTTGTAAAGCTGCTTCCACACCGCATTGTTCACTCAGGTCTTTTATTAAAACTTTTTCTTTATCATAAGGTATACCATTATCATACAGCGCATCCATATAACCTTTGTGTCGCTGTGCATATACATTACGTTTCAAATTGGCAGTTACCAGTACAATACGCTTGCAACCCTGCCCGATCAAATGCTCCGTAGCCTGGTAACCGCATTTATAATTATCGATAATGACTTTTGTGCTTTCACTGTTTTCTTCTACCCGGTCAAAGAATATGACAGGAATGGATTTGTCGGCAAAGGGCTTGTAATGATCCAACCCCTGTGTATCGAAAGCTAAAGAGGCGATCAATCCATCTACTCTTTTGTGAAAAAGGTTCAATGCATTTGCTGATTCTTTCTCAAAACTTTCTGAGGAGTGGGCAATAATAAGGTCATAGCCTGCTTCTGTTGTTACCTTTTCAATACCTGCCAGCACGGAGGTAATGAAATTGCTGTTCAATTCATGAACGATAACACCAATGGTATTTGTTTTTTGTTTCCGGAGATTACTTGCAAACGTATTATGCCGGTATCCTAATTCTTTTGCTGCATCCTGTATCTTTTTCCGGGTATTCTTATTAATGGCAGGATGATCCTTTAAAGCACGGCTCACCGTGGCAGATGAGAGCTCCAGCTTTTGGGCAATATCATAGATTGTTACTTCTTTTTTGGGCTTCATGTTGCAATCGGTTGCATAAAAATCGTAAAAAAAATCAAATCAGCCAGATTTGTTTTTCATTGATGATTCACGAATAATAAGGTCTGCACGCATGACGATCGTATTGGTAGTTTTTGTACTCGATAAACCTTTTAGATGACCAATCAAATTCATTACAGCAACCTCTCCGATTTGATAGCCTGAATAATTTACAGTAGTAAGATTGGGTTCTATTACTTTACTGATCGGGTCGTTATTAAAACCGGCAAAAGCAATATCACCAGGGATTTTTATACCCTCCATTTTAAGTCGCATCATGCAGTGAACAGCCGAAGTATCATTTGCGCCAAACACGGCATCAGGCCGGTTACCCGATTTCATCTTGAGAATATATTCTGCAGCTTCGATGCCAGCCTGCTCACTAAGATCGCTTATGTAGAGCAGCTTTTCATCAAAGGGTATTTTATGATCCTGTAAAGCCTTTTTATAGCCTCTTAACCGTTCGGAATAAACATCCCTGAGCAGGTTACCACCCAGATGCATAACTCTCTTACAACCCTTATCCAGTAAGTGTTTGGTGACATCATAAGCGGCCTGGAAGTTATCTATTAATATGCTTGTACTATCGTTGTGAGGGTATGTTCGGTCAAAAAATACAACGGGTATTCCTTTATTAAAGAAGGGCTGCAAATGCTGAATATTTTCTGTATCATAGGCCAGGGAGATCAATAAGCCATCCACCCTTTTATTAAACATGGTATGCGCATTGGCCTTTTCTTTTTCCCTTTTTTCCAATGATTGGGTGATGATAAGATTATAATGCTCACGGCTGGCCGCATCTTCCATGCCCGCCAAAACGGAAGACATAAAATTGCTGTTCAGCCGGGGAACGATCACTCCAATTGTATGGGTTTTTTTACTCCGGAGACTGCTTGCAAAAGTGTTTGAACGATAACCCAATTCTTTCGCGGCATCCGCAATTTTTTTCCGGGTATTCTTATTTATAGTAGGATGATTTTTTAATCCACGACTTACTGTAGTGGCTGAAATGTTCAGATGCTTGGCAATATCATAGATCGTTATTTCCTTTTGCTCAGACATGGCGGCAATAATCCTGCACAAGTAAAGGAACATTTTTTGAAAAAAAATTGCAATCGGTTGCAATTTTTAAAAAAACTCCTATATTCGTTTTGTCAAGCCCAGGTTTTATCGATTGCAGGTATCTGAAACGAATTCGAAACTCTTTATTGCTGTATGAGAAAAATAAGATTATACAAATCTTTCTTACCAACTGCATTTGTTCTTCCGGCAATTCTCTGCCGAACTAAACATTTAATCAAAAAGTCAACAAACTCCGATACGTACTATACCAGGCAAGATGCTTTACGCAGTAACGCCTGTGCTTGCATGCTCTCAACTAATACAATTATTCAAATGCCAAAATGAACATCATGAAAAAATTTTCCATTTTGAAGGTCATGTCGCAGCAATTGAATTTGCGGTCGATGAGATTGATCATGCCCCTGCTACTTTCATTGCTGCTATTCTCTGTCTGTGCATTTGCGCAAAACATTACGGTTAAAGGAAAGGTTTTAACAGATGGTGGTAAACCTGTTTCAAATGCCTCAGTAATGGTAAAAGGAACAACAAATGGAACAGTCTGTAATGATTTAGGGGAATTCCAGATTTCAGCTCCGGGCAATTCAACATTGATAATCTCTGCGGTTGATTTCGCAACCAAAGAAGTGAAAGTTAATAATCAATCATCGTTAAGTATCACCTTGCTTGCTGCGGATAAAGCACTTGGAGAAGTGGTAGTGGTAGGATATGGTACACAACGTAAAGAAGCTGTTACAGGCTCAGTTGTTTCTATCACTGGCGATAAAATGCGTGAGATACCGGCGCCTAATATTTCTCAGGCATTACAAGGACGGATAGCCGGTGTGGAAATGTCACAAACTTCAACACGGCCCGGTGCTACAATGCAGATCCGTGTGAGAGGTACCCGTTCATTGAGCGCTGATAATAATCCTTTAGTTGTTCTTGATGGCATTCCCTTTTTGGGATCCCTGGCCGATATCAACCCAAATGATGTAAAGAGTGTTGAGATTCTTAAAGACGCATCGGCAACTGCTATTTACGGCTCTCGCGGTGCGAATGGTGTAATACTTGTTACGACCGATAAAGGAGCCAGGAACAGAAAACCCCGCATAAGCTATAACGCTTATGTTGGTACACAAGAAGTTTTTTCCAAATACCCCATGATGGATGGACCGCAATTTGTAGCACTTCGTGCCGCAAGGGGTCAATACAATAACGGGCAGGATGAAGCTAATGATATAAACACCGATTGGCAGGACCTGTTTTACAAAACGGGTTTGGTTACAGATCATAACATCAGCCTTTCTGGTGGTACTGAAACCGGCAGTTACAATTTTGGTGTGGGTTATTATCTCAACCAGGGTATTGTTCCAACACAGCAATATGAACGCTATACAATACGGGGATCATTAGATCAGCAGGTGGGAAAGTATTTCCGCGTTGGATTTAATTCTAACACAAATTATAACCAAAGCGAAGGGAACCAGGTGGGTTTGTATAATACATTAAGCATGACGCCTATTTCTACTCCTTTTAACCCTGATGGTACAACGAAAAGGATTATTCGTATGGCAGCAGATGATCAGTATGTTTTCACAAAAGATGTAGTGGAGCAATTGAAAAACAACGATCAATGGCTTAACGAAACCCGCGGTTTCGCATCTTATAATGCCATTTATGCCGAAGTGAAAGCGCCGTTTATAGACGGATTGAAGTACCGCGTAAATCTTGGATTGGATTATATACAATCCAATAATGGTGCTTATACAGGACAGGGTGTTGGCAATGTTAATGCTTCTACTATATCGTCTGCTTCTGTCGATAACAGGTACAGTTATCATTGGACAATTGAAAACCTTCTAAGTTATGATCACACTTTCGCCGGAAAGCACACGGTAAATGCTGTAGCATTATATTCTGCAGAGCAAAGTAAATTCAACAGGTCAAACATGTCGGCCCAGGATATACCTGCTGACGCATTTGAATTTTATAACCTGGGTCGCGCTGCAGGTCAGATAACAATCGATCCCGCCAACCAGGATTATCAATTATGGGGTCTCACGTCAGTGATGGGTCGTGTGATGTATTCTTATGACAACCGTTATATGCTTTCTGCTACCGTACGTTCCGATGCTTCATCAAGATTGGCTGAAGGACATAAATGGCATACCTATCCAGCTATCTCAGTAGGATGGAATATCACCAATGAATCCTTTATGCAGGGAATCTCCTGGCTCAATAACCTGAAGTTGCGTGCAGGATTTGGACAAACTTCAAACCAGGCTATTGCCCCATATGCCACACTCGGATTATTAAGTACCAGGCCATACAACTTTGGCCCCTCTACTTATGGAACAGGATATTATGTATCACAGCTACCTAATGAAGATTTAGGATGGGAGTTCTCTAAGACCTGGAACTTTGGCCTTGACTTCTCTGTTCTCAAAAATCGTGTGTCTGGTACAATAGAATACTATATCACAAAAACGGAAGATATTCTGCTGGGTCTTGGTCTTCCTCCTACTTCAGGTGTGACCGGCTATACTGCAAACATTGGAGCAACTCAAAACAAAGGATTTGAACTCAGTTTAAATGGAACAATTTTAAACAATGTGAATGGTTGGACCCTGGAGGCCGGACTTAACTTCTATACAAACAAAAACAAATTAGTATCGCTTGCTTCCGGGCAAACAAGAGATGAAGCGAACTGGTGGTTTGTAGGCCATAACATTAATGCCATTTACGATTACAAAAAAATTGGACTTTGGAGCTCGGCTAAAGATACTGCTGACAGCTACTTAAGCATTCTTGAACCTGGTGGAACAATCGGCATGATCAGAGTGCTTTATACCGGAGCCTATGACCCGGTAACACACAAGCCTGTAAGAGCCATTGGTGCGGCCGACAGGCAAATTATGGATGTGGATCCTGATTTCCAGGGAGGCTTTAACACCCGTCTGGCTTATAAAGGATTTGACCTGGGCATTGTTGGTATTTTCAGACATGGCGGCATTCTTGTCAGTACTATTCATGGGTCAAACGGCTATCTTAATTTGCTGACTGGTCGTAGAAATAATATAAATGTAGACTACTGGACTCCGACGAATACGGATGCAAAGTATCCGAATCCCGCTGGTCCTATAAGCAGCGACAATCCCAAATATGCCAGCACCCTCAGTTACTTTGATGCTTCTTTCATGAAGGTTCGCACCATCACTTTAGGCTACGACTTCAGCAGGAGTTTAATAAAAAGTTCCAATATTAAAATGCGAATGTATGCGACCGTTCAAAACCCGTTTGTGATGTTTTCTCCCTTCCATAAGGAATCGGGTCTGGACCCTGAAACCAATTCATTCGGAAATGAAAATGTAGCCTCAAATGGTTTTGTAATTCCAAGACGTGTTCTTACAGTAGGGTTCAACACACCTTCGACCCGCAATTATATCGTTGGCGTTAACTTGACATTTTAAAATTTAGGAATATGAAAAATATACATATAAAATTTACTGTTGTATCGGCGCTGCTTATCATGCTGTCTTCAGGATGTAAGAAAATTCTCGAGGAACAGCCAAGAAGTATTTATACACCCGAATTTTTCAAAACTGAAAAAGGAGTGTTGGGAGGTATCACATCGCAGTATGCCCATCTTCGATTTATTTATGGTCAACCTTATTATTATAACGCTTTAGAAACCGGAACCGATGAATATACCTACGGTCAAAGCGCTGACGGAAACCATAAGGATATGGATCTTAGCGGCGTTGGTAGCTTAACACCTACAAGTAGTCGTTCGGATGTGTTATGGGGAACAGCATTTTCTAATATCAATACCGCCAGCGGTATTATAGAGAACGCAGCTGCAGTAGGTATCTCTGCGGCATTGATAGGTGAAGCGAGATTCTTCCGTGCTTTTGATTACTTCATGTTAGTACAAACATTTGGCGGCGTACCGTTGGATTTAGGTGCCGGGGAACTGAAATTTAATACAGCTCCTTCGAGAAAATCTGTTCGCAATACTGTTCCTGAAGTTTATACCAAAGCAATATTTCCTGACCTGCTGCAAGCAATAAACGATTTACCTGCTACGGGTAGGGTAACTGGCGGAGCTACTAAAACGCTTGCACGTCTTTACCTGTCAAAGGCATATTTAACTTACGCATGGTGGCTGCAAAATCCAAATAACATTCCGACTTATCCGCAAACGGCAAGAACAGATCCCGATGGCCATGATGCCACCTATTATTTTCAACAAGCTTATAATATAGCCACACAGGCAATTGACAATCCGGGTCCATTTGGGTTAGAGAACACATTTTATGATGTACATGTAGGCGGTAATGACCGCAACAAAGAAATGTTATTGTACGCCGACCACACCGAGCAAAGCGAATTTTATAACGGCTCGCCTATAACAGGCTTTCAAGGTGAAATAGGTAACGATGGAAGAAACTCAGCCGTTTGGTTTGTCACCTGGAATTATACAAATATCAGGAGCGCTCCGAATCCGGATGGAACCGGTGCCGGCGTCAGTTCTGTGCAAAGAGAAGCTGCGCAGGGTTTAGGGCGTCCCTATGTTCGCATGGCTCCACCCATCGGAGTTTTTACAAACACTTTTGCTGAAAAAACACTGGATTCCCGCTACGATGGTACGTTCAACACGGTTTTCAGAGGCAACTGGCCCAAAGGAGGCACCACTAATGCAACGCTCTACAATGCTAATGATATGCCGGTTACTCCGGGTCAACCTATCTTAAGTTTCCTGGAATATGAATCACAAGCGGTCGGTATAGTTTATTCTACAGGAGCTAATTTCACCGGAAAATCTTATAGTAATGTTGGTGCCGGCAGATTACCTGGCAGGGCTGATTTTGTTGTTGCTCCCCGTGGTATAAGCAGACTTATGTTTCCCAACCTCTGGAAGATGGGGGAATATCGTACCGATAACGGCACCGGCCTGGGCCAACCGAATGCCCCACTCACCCGTCCTTTCAAAATTGCTAAATTCTCTGAGCTCTACTTTATCGCTGCTGAAGCAGCGGTAAAAGGTGCCACAACGGTAGCTGGTAAAACTGCCCGTGATCTGGTCAATGTGATTCGTGCACGTGCGGGTAAGTGGAAGTTTTCTAATAAGGATAATGCAGCGTTTGTTGTAGATAACAGTGCAGCGATGATAGCTGCCACTCCTGCAACAATCGATATTAACTATATTCTGGCGGAACGGTCCCGTGAATATTTCGGCGAAGGTCTGCGTTGGTTCGATCTCGTTCGTACCCAAAAATGGAATGAGCTTGCCGGTACATATGAGATTTGTGGTCCTAATGCGGGAGATCATACACCGCTAACCATAACGCGTACGATCGAACTTAAGCATTATCTCCGGCCTATTCCGCAGGGCCAGATAGATGGAATGGAAATGACAGCGGAAGAAAAAGCTGCCTATCAAAACCCGGGATACTGATCAGGTTATTTTTTAAAGATTAATGAAACATTTATAAACATAAATTTTTCTTTCTACGCAAGCAGTGATGGGAGAGGTGTTCTCACCTCTCTCTTTTTAAAAAGACATTGAAGATTCATGCAATTTATTTTAGATACGGTGAGGATCCATTTTTGTTTCGTAACGATGCATCTGCAGCAACCGACAAAATCCTGCTGGTATGATTTTATTTGAATCAAAAAAACAAACCGGGTGTTATCAGGCGAATGAATCAAATGGAAATAAAACCTAAATAAGTGTAATCATGAGCCGGTTAAAAAAAATACTGTCCTTTAATTCTCTTCATAACAAGTCATTTGTTCTGTTATTCTCTTTGCATGTTTTACTGATGTCCTGCTCCAAACATAAAGCTGGTAGTAACAATACAGGCGGAACTACGGACCAGGTGGATGCAGTGGTAACGGTGCTTGCAGCGGACACTAAACAACTGATCCAGGGCTTTGGTTGCGCCACGGTTTTTAATCCGCCTAATACCACAGCACTCACCGGCGAAGAATTTGATCGCCTGTTTGGTTCATCCGATGGACAGGTTGGATTAAATATTCTACGAATAAGAGTTGCTTCAGATGCCTCCTGGCGCCAGGTCGAATTAGATTATGCAAAAGCCGCTATTCAGCGCGGAGCAAGAATAATAGCAACACCCTGGAGTCCACCGGCAAATATGAAAACCACTAATAGCATTATTGGCGGTTCGTTAAAAACGGATAGTAGCGCTGCTTATGCAAACTACCTAAACGATTTTGCAAATTATATGGCAGCGAATGGAGCGCCAATCTATGCTGTGTCGGTTGAGAACGAACCCGACATAGCCGTTTCATATGAAAGTTGTGATTGGACAGCGGATGCAATGAAGAACTTTATAAAAAATTACGGGCAATTAATTACCAGCACCAAACTGATGGCTCCCGAATCATTCAACAATAACCAAACATATATCAATACAATTCTGAATGATGCCGGGGCTGCAGCTAACCTGGATATTGTGGCGGGACATATTTATGGCGGAGGTATTGTTGAGAACGCAGTTGCCAAAAACCTGAATAAGGAAGTTTGGATGACCGAGCATTTGGATACAAATATTAATTATACTGCTAACATTAATACAGCTGTTGAAATTCATGATTGTTTAACCAAAGCAAATTTCAACGCTTATATATGGTGGTATGGCAAACGGTTTTATGGTCCCATTGGCCAGGATGGAATGGTTACAAAAAGAGGTTATGTGCTATCACAATTTGCCCGCTTCATTAAACCGGGTTCTGTACGGCTGGCAACTTCTTCGAACAGCCGGCCGGATGTTTTAATTTCTGCGTATAAAAATGGTACGAAAAAAATAATAGTTGCTATTAACCCGGGGGTGAATGATATAAAGCAAAGAATTACTGTGCAGGATGCATCGATAAATGAAGTGGTGCCTTATACGACTACTACTACTAAAAATGCAGAGCAGGCAGCAAAAATAACCGCTACGAATAATAGCTTTAGTTATACGCTTCCTTCCAACAGCATCACGACATTTGTTGAGCAATAAAACAGTATGGGCATCACCGCAATTGAAATGAGAATTTTAAACAAACATAAGCAACTGGCTTTGATCCAAACGGAGGGTGTATCTTCATCCTCTCTTATTTTGAATTTGTAAAAATTTTAAATATATGACAGTACTTACAGAAAGCAGGGTATATTTTAAAGGGATCGGCAAAATAAAATATGAAGGCCCTCAATCAGATAATCCATTTGCCTTTCGTTGGTATGACGAGACGAAAATGGTAGCTGGTAAAAAAATGAAAGACTGGTTGAGATTTGCCTGTGCTTACTGGCACTCCTTCTGTGGGAGCGGTGCCGATCCATTTGGTGAGCCCACCCATTTATTTCCCTGGAATGAAAAGGAAGATGCTGTAGAACGGGCAAAGGATAAAGCAGATGCAGCATTTGAATTTATAACCAAGCTTGGCTTGCCCTATTATTGTTTTCATGATGTAGATGCCGTCGATTATACAAACGATGTTAACGAAAATGACAGAAGATTGCAGGCGATCACTGATTACCTCGGACAAAAACAAAAAGAAACGGGAGTAAAATTATTATGGGGCACCGCTAATCTTTTTTCAAACCTGAGATATATGAATGGTGCTGCAACCAACCCGGATTTTCATGTATTGGCTCACGCTGCAGCACAGGTGAAAGCTGCATTGGATGCAACCATTGCATTGGGTGGAGAGAATTATGTTTTTTGGGGCGGCCGTGAAGGGTACATGAGTTTGTTGAATACAAATATGAAACGTGAAAAAGAACACCTGGCCCGTTTCTTACATACAGCAAAAGATTATGCAAGAAAGAATGGATTTAAAGGAACATTTTTTATAGAGCCCAAACCCTGTGAGCCGAGCAAGCACCAATATGATTATGATTGCGAAACAGTGATCGGTTTCCTGCGTCAATACGATCTGCTCAATGATTTTAAATTAAACATTGAAGTGAATCATGCAACATTAGCGGGTCATACATTTCAGCACGAATTACAGGTGGCTGCCGATGCAGGTTTATTGGGAAGCATGGATGCCAACCGCGGCGATTATCAAAATGGATGGGATACGGATCAATTCCCCAATAATATAAATGAGTTGGCTGAAGCAATGCTGGTAGTATTGGAAGCAGGTGGCCTGGCTGGTGGTGGCATCAACTTCGATGCAAAGATCCGTCGCAACTCAACCGATGCGGATGATCTGTTTCATGCACATATCGGTGGTATGGATACGTTTGCAAGAGCATTGATCGTTGCCGATAACGTTTTACAAAAATCAGACTATAAAAAGATACGTGCTGAAAGATATTCTTCATTTGACAACGGTACAGGACAGCAATTTGAAAAAGGACAGCTATCTTTAACCGACCTGAAGGCCTATGCTATTGAAAATGGAGAACCCGCTGTAAAAAGCGGCAGACAGGAATATCTTGAGAATATTATCAACCGATATATTTAATACGTATTTTCAAATCTAAACCACTGCTATGAATAGCAATCTAACGGGGCTTGACTGGTTCATTATTTTATTATACTTCGCTGTTATTGCCGGGATCTCCTGGTGGGCTGTTAAAAAGAAAGATAAAACCTCGGCTGATGATTATTTTCTGGCTGGCCGTCATTTAGGTTGGTTCGTTGTCGGCGCTTCTATCTTTGCTTCCAATATTGGTTCCGAGCATCTGGTTGGTTTGGCTGGCTCAGGTGCAACCGACGGTGTTGCCCTGGCGCATTATGAGTTACATGCATGGTGTTTATTAGTGCTGGGATGGGTAATGGGTCCATTCTTTATGCGGTCCAAAGTTTTTACAATGCCTGAGTTTTTGGAACGAAGATTTACACCACAGGCAAGAACAGTTCTGTCCCTTATTTCTTTGTTCGCATATATTCTTACTAAAATTGCCGTTGGAATTTTTGCGGGTGGGGTTGTTTTTCGTGCATTATTGCCGGATGTAAATATTATGGGAATGGATTCATTCTGGGTTGGCTCTATCCTGCTGATTATCTTAACCGGTATCTACACTATTATTGGCGGACTAAGAGCAGTCGTCTATACAGAAACACTACAAACTTTTGTAAAAATTATCGGAGCCCTTCTTGTTACTTATTACGGGTTAAAGGCTTTAGGTGGTTGGGATAAATTAAGAGAAATATGCGGTAGTGAAATGTTCAACCTGTGGAAACCTGTAGTTCCCGATGGAGTAGAAGGAACATGGGCGCCGGTAAAAGAAGCGACAAGACAAGCCTGGTATTTCAATGATAGATATCCATGGCCCGCTATGCTGTTCTGCGCACCCATCATTGGTTTGTGGTATTGGTGTACGGATCAATATATCGTACAACGTATTTTAGGCGCCCGTGATGATAAACAAGCAAGACGGGGTACCATCTTCGCCGGGTTTTTGAAACTTACTCCTGTTTTTCTTTTCATCATCCCGGGTATGATTTGTTTTGCATTGGCAAAAAGCGGAATTAATGCCGACATACAGCAGCGTTTGCTTGATGCAAATGGGAATGTGGACCGCGAAGCGGCGCAAGGGGCATTCGCCATGTTAGTTACGCATGTACTTCCTGTTGGTGTAAGAGGTATTGTGGTTGCGGGATTGCTGGCAGCATTAATGAGTGCATTGGCGGGAGTGTTTAATGCTTCTTCATCATTGTTCACGATGGACTTTTATTCGAGAATGAAACCCAAAGCTACACAGGCACAGTTGGTATGGGTCGGTCGTGTAGCTACAGTTGTGATGGTGATCATTGGATTATTATGGATACCGGTAATACAGGGTGCAAAAGGATTGTATGATTATTTGCAGGGTATACAAGCTTATTTGGCACCACCCATATTTGTTGTATTCTTCTTCGGTGTCTTCATGAAACGGTTAAATGGTCCCGGTTGTTTGGCAACATTGCTTACAGGGTTTGCGATGGGATTGATCCGGTTGATCATTGATACGCCTGTGAAAATGATGCATACCACTTATACAGAAGGATCTTTTCTATGGATCATGAATAATATTTTCTTCCAGTATTATAGTTTGTTGATCACAATTGTTTGCATTATTGTATTCTTCGTGGTTAGTTATGCAACTAAGCCACCTGAGTATTCAAAAATTAGTGGTCTTACGTTCTCTACATTGTCTGAAGCAGACAGGGCCGAGACCCGTGCAAGCTGGAACTGGAAAGATGTAATACTTTCTGTATTGTTGGTCGCATTGATCATTGCGATCTATACGTACTTCACCGGTTGAGGAAATGAGTGATGAATAATGAATGATGAGTTGGTCACTCAAGTGTATTACTCATCATTCATCACTGATCACTCATTCAATTGATCTACATTTGCAAAAAATTTGGATTATGATGATGCATCAAACCATGCGGTGGTATGGCCCGCATGATGTGGTAAGTTTATGGGATCTGCGACAAGCTGGTTGTGCTGGTGTGGTTACAGCACTGCATCATATTCCGGTTGGAGATGTGTGGCCGATCGATGAGATCAATAAGAGAAAACAACTGGTTGAAGAAGCGGGTATGACATGGACGGTGATCGAAAGCCTGCCCGTAAGCGATGATATAAAACGCCAGACCGGGAATTACGAAAAGCACATTGAAAATTATAAACAGAGCTTACGCAATGTTGCTTCCTGCGGATTAAAAGTTGTTACCTATAACTTCATGCCCGTACTGGACTGGCTGCGTACCGATATTGCGTATGAAATGCCGGACAGGAGCACTGCACTTTATTTTAACCGGTTGGATTACCTGGTTTTCGATTTGTTTTTATTAAAGCGACCCAATGCTGAAAAAGATTATTCGCAAAAAGAAATCGAAAAAGCCAAACAACACTACGCATCAATGCCGGAAGAAAGGAAAACAAAATTGTTTTCAAACATGCTATTGGGTTTGCCGGGGAGTGATGATTCTTTTACACCCGGACAAATACTGGATGAATTAAAAAAATATGAAGGTATCGATGCAAAAAAATTAAAAGAACATTTGTTTTATTTTTTAAAACAAGTTGTTCCTGTTGCTGAAGAATTCGGATTGAAGATGGCGATTCATCCTGATGATCCGCCCTACCCGGTTTTAGGTTTGCCAAGGATTGTAAGCACTGAGCAGGATGCCGCCGACCTGATCAACGCAGTTCCTTCATCGGCCAATGGCTTGTGTTTTTGCACAGGTTCCTATGGTGCAAGAGCGGACAATGATATTCCTAAAATGCTAAGACGTTTTGGTGATCAGGTTCACTTCCTTCACCTGCGTAATACAAAACGTGATGAAGAAGGAAATTTTTATGAAGCCGATCATCTCGAAGGCGATACAGACATGTATGAAGTGATCAAAGAAGTTATTCAAATTCAAAAAAGAAGAAATATATCTATTCCTATGCGTCCTGATCATGGCCACCAAATGCTGGATGATCTGAAAAAGAAAACCTATCCCGGTTATTCTGCGATTGGAAGACTAAGAGGATTGGCTGAATTGCGTGGTGTTGAATATGGTTTATACAGAGAGCTTTCAAAATAATCCTTTTTCACTATCATTTAAGTTTAAACAAGTCTCATCTACCACGAAGGTTGACGCTTTCTTGCTATCTTTAAGAGTAAGAAAATTTGTATGGGAAAGAACGATGCTGCCAAATTCATGAAGAAAGCGATCCGGCTTTCTATTCAGAACGTAGAAAAAGGAACGGGTGGGCCCTTTGGTGCTGTCATAGTAAAAGATGGAAAAGTAATTGCAAGAGGCGCCAATAGTGTGACAACTACTAATGACCCCACTGCACATGCGGAAGTGGTTGCAATAAGAAAGGCATGTAAAGCATTAAAAACTTACCAGCTCATCGGTTGCGAAATTTATACGAGCTGTGAACCTTGTCCCATGTGTTTAGCGGCTATTTATTGGGCAAGACCGGATAAAATATTTTTTGCAAATAGTAAAGAAGATGCAGCAGCCATCGGCTTCGATGACAAATTGATCTATGAAGAAATTGCAAAGCCCATCTCCGAAAGAAAAATATTCACCCAACAATTATTAAGAGACGAAGCTTTGGAAGCATTCAGAAAATGGGAAACCAGTCCTTTCAAAATTGAATATTGAATGATTCAATTCATCCTGAATAATCAAACTATTCAAACCAGTTTGCC
>Ga0105249_10001463_pt1 | contig 20699 bp, 5 predicted proteins | sample KBSS44metaG_FD_81522 | JGI IMG/M metagenome (GOLD analysis project Ga0105249, IMG submission 81522) | Switchgrass rhizosphere microbial communities from Kellogg Biological Station, Michigan, USA - KBS S4-4 metaG | ecosystem: Host-associated > Plants > Roots > Rhizosphere > Soil | place...
ACAATTGCATCGGCTCTTTTACCGTGGTGATTTATTTTTTGTTCATTGTCCTTTATATCATTTAAAATTGCTTTCACTTCATCGGTATTTCCTTTTTCAATCTCCTGGTTAGCTTCATCAATCAACTCTGCATTTACGTCAGAAAAATTATTGACGAAGTTCAACGGGTTCTGGATCTCATGTGCAATGCCGGCTGTGAGTTCGCCAAGCGAGGCCATTTTTTCTGATTGAATAAGTTGCTGCTGTGTCGCTTTTAGTTCTGATAGTGTACTTTCTACTTTTTCTTTTTGCTGCTGAAGTAAAAGATTTGCTTTTTTCTTTTGCTTATTATTCCGCCATTGAACAATTGCAAGAATGAGAAAAAACACAACGGCAGTTAAAAAAATATAGATAGTAATCTTATTCCTGTTTCTTACATTTTGCAAAACAAGATTTGACTCATTTTCTTTTTGGCTTAACTGGGTATCAAATGCAATTTGACGCACTTCATTGTTATTACTAACTCTATCGGTGATCGTCTGCAGGCTGTCGCTTAGTTTGAGGTAATAGAAAGCGCTGTCATGCACACCTAACCTGTTAAAGCATATGTATAAGATCTTTGCAGCATCTTTTATATCTTCCCGGTCTTTTGTAGAAGCAGAAACTCTTATTTCATGGTGCAGAAGGGGAATAGCATCCTTTATTTTTCCTTGTTTTATGAAAGAACGGGCCAAAGTAGCATAAAAGACCTGTAGCAATTGCAGATCATTGATCGCTTCGCACCTGGCTAATCCTTCTGCAAGCACAGAGTCTGCCTTCGCAAATTGTTTAGTATTCTGATAATACATTCCGAGATACCATTGATAAATATCTTTAGCGATCAATTCCTTTGAAGATTCCAGGCGGGAATGCATCTTTTCTAAAAAATAAAAAGCCGAATCGGGCTTATTGCTAAAAAGATAGCCAGCACTTAGTATCCCGAATACATGAATAGGTTGATCCATAAACGGGTCTTTGCTATCCTGTAAATAAGCGATCGCCTTATGGCCATAGTTGAGTTGAAAACCAAGATCATTCAGATTAGAGTAAACCCAGGAAAGATTATAATATAAAGCCGACAAATAATCTTTGATCCGGTTGCTCTCAGATAGCTTGATTCCTTTTAGTGATATTTCAATCGCTGCTTTTAGCTGTGATGTGCATACATAATAAAATCCCATTCTTCCATATGCTAATATCAAAAATCGTTTGTCCTTTAAATTGAACGCCCAATCGATCGATTTGTTGATATAATAGTAGGAGCTGTCTGGTTTATTAGTAAAGAATAGATAATACGTGGCAAGGCTATCCAGGGTGAGGCCTTTTATATTATCATCCGACGATACAGTTAATTTATCTCTTAGGTTATTAATAGTTTCTTGTTGCTGCGCATTTACAAAAAAAGCGACAAGAAGGAATACTAGTATAAAAAGAATCCGTTTCATCTGTAAGATTTTAAGAAGTTTGTCCGCCGGGTAATGACACAATAAAAGTTGACCCTTCTCCCTCTTTTGTTTCAACCTTCAACTCACCTCCATGTACTTTTGTAACTATATCATATGCTAAACTCAACCCCAATCCTGTTCCTTGTCCTGTCGGCTTGGTAGTAAAGAAAGGTTGAAATATTTTATCCCGTATTTTTTCCGGAATACCATTGCCATTATCCTTTATTATTATTTCAACTTTTCCACTTGCTTTTACTGTAGTTATCGTAACGGTTGGCTTATATCCGTTTAGGTTATGCTTCTGCTTTTCACTTACGGCATAAAAAGCGTTGTTGATCAAATTGAGGATGACTCTGCCGATTTCCTGCGGTACTGCGTTTACTTTACCAATGTTATTATCAAATTCGGTTTTCGTTGTTGCATTAAAAGATTTGTCTTTTGCACGAAGACCATGATAAGCCAATCTTAAATATTCCTCTGCTAAAGCATTAATATTTGTTGGTTCTTTTTGTCCGCTGCTTGTTCTCGAATGTTGCAGCATTCCTTTTACAATGGCATCGGCTCGTTTACCATGATGATTAATTTTTTGTTCGTTGTCCTTAATATCATTTAGGATATTTTTTGCCTCACTAACATTTCCTTTGTCAATTTCCTGATTTGCTTCATCAATCAATTCTGTATTTACATCAGAAAAATTATTTATGAAATTCAGGGGGTTTTGAATTTCATGAGCGATGCCCGCCGTGAGCTCTCCTAATGATGCCATCTTTTCCGATTGAATCAATTGTTGTTGCGTTGCTTTCAACTCATCATACGCTTTTTCAATCCTCACTTTAGCCTTATGTTTTTCACGATTGTTTCTGTAGGATATAATTGCCAGCAGCAGCAATACGCCAATACCCGCCAATAGAAAATAGGTCCTTATTTTATTGCGGTAAACTACTTTTTCCCTTTCTACATTTTTCAGGCGGAGCTGTTCCTTCAGTGTAAGGCTCTGGAATTCCGCAAAATTTTTTAAGCGATAATTATTTATACTGTCCTTGGCTAATAGCGCAAGACTCTGGTATTTGTAAGCGCTATCAAACTGGTTTCTCAGGTGATAAACATGGAACATGGTTTCATACCCAACTCCTATATTCAGCTCAGAACCAGCCATGGAACCAAGCGTGTATAATGTTTGAAGTGTTTTTTGTCCATAGTAAAGACTCGAGTCTCTATTGTTGTGAGCAATTTGAATTTTGGCTAACTCATAGTACGATCGTGCCAATGCGCTTAGGTTTGTTAATTCAACTCCTAATTTTACTGACTCATGAAAGCATTGTGTTGCAACTGTCGTGTCCTTCATTTTTAAATATATAAGACCTTGCTGGTAAAAATTAAAGGGCAAATATTTTGTATAGCCACTCTTCCTGGCAAGACTGGCAGCCTCTTTTTCAAAAATCAATGCTGAATCGAGTTTATTGATGCTTGTATAAGCTCTTCCAAGATTCATAGCCGCCAGTTGAGACCGGGTGAGGTTATTGATCGCATCACCAATCGATTTGGCCATCCTGAAATGAAAGATTTCCTGTTCGCTATTTTGAGTACGCCACATCAAAACACCCGATATGTGATGAGTGTAAGCAAGTCCTGAAAGTCTCCTGTTAGCTTCCGATGTGCCCTTATTAAAGATCCATTGCAGTGAATCAAAATACCAGTAATACTTTTCGTTTCGGGGATCTTCAGCAATATTAAAAGCTGTATATAAACTTTCAAGTGATTCTGCAAATCGGCCAAGGTTCAACTGCTGATAGGCTTTCTGACAAAGCGAAGGAACTTCGTTCATCTTCTTATTGTTCTTATGGGATAATTGAACACACTGATCAGTATAATATAATGCAGAATCCCGGTTTAATTCCTCATAGTAACCATATATTCTCGTAGCTGTTCCAAACCGTACCGAGTCATCAGTTGTGTTTAAATAAATATTTCTTAAACTATCCAATACGTGCTGCTGTGCATTAGCCAGAAATGGCAGCAGAATAAGCAGCAATAGTTTTAAGCAATATTTCATTATCAGGATTGATTGGGTAATTGAATGATAAACTCACTTCCCTCTCCTTCTTTTGTCTCCACTTTCAATTCTCCACCATGTCCCTTTGTAATTATATCATAAGCCAAACTCAAGCCCAATCCCGTTCCCTGTCCTGTTGGCTTTGTTGTAAAGAAGGGTTGAAATATTTTATCTAATACTTTTTGTGGAATGCCATTACCATTGTCTGTTACTTTTATTTCGACCTTGCCATTCTCTTTTATTGTACTTACTGTAACTGTTGGCTCATAACCATTGCCAGCATGTTTTTTCTTTTCAGTTACAGTATAAAATGCGTTATTAATAAGATTAAGGATCACACGACCAATATCCTGCGGTATGATATTTACTTTACCAATATTGTTATCGAAGTGTGTTTCAAATTTTGCATTGAATGTTTTGTCTTTTGCACGCAAACCATGATAGGCCAATCTTAAATATTCATCAGCCAAAACATTTATATCCGTCATTTCTTTTTGTCCGCTGCTTGTTCTGGAATGCTGCAGCATTCCTTTTACAATTGCATCGGCCCTTTTACCATGATGTAATATCTTTTCCAAATTCTGTTTTACGTCTTCCACAATTGCAATTGCATCATCTTTATTTCCTTTTTCCAATTCTGTTTTCATTTCTTCAAGCAATTCATTACTGACATCAGAAAAGTTATTGACGAAGTTCAGCGGGTTTTGGATCTCATGTGCAATGCCTGCAGTCAATTCACCCAATGAAGCCATTTTTTCTGATTGCACCAGTTGTTGCTGTGCTTGTTTCAGATCGGTTAATGTGTTTTCAACTTGTTTTTTAGCAGCTTCCAGTTTATTGAAATCCTCATAACGGGCATAGGCAGTGGAAAAAGCATCGGAAACGTGCTGTATTAGTTCTATTGCTTCTTCGTTTAATTGTGTTGTATTGCCTACATATAGCATGCCTTGTAAGAAAGGCAGAAAATGAAGATAGAATCCTCCACCGGGTATTGTGTTCAGGTATTGTTCCCTTGAAACGAGGGCTCTCTGCTTCATTAATATATCAGCAAACTGGGTAAACTCTTCTTCACCCCAATGATCTATATAAATTTTTTTGTGTCGCCAGTTATCAATCACTTTCGAAATATTACCTGGTGTATCATAAGGTAAATGAAATGCAGCTATCGCTTTTCCATCGGGAGTGGAAAGAAAAGTGTGAATGAGTTGTTGTGATTCATCCATGATGAATACGCCGCAACGAATGAATGGAATACCAAGAATAGTGAGCTCATTCCATATAAGGGGAGTTATTCTGTCAAGATCTGTTATTGTTCGCATGGAGGCAATATCTGCACGTATACGGTCCAACGCGGCTTGTTTTATCGCTTCTCTTGCGTTAGCTTCCGATTTCTGCAATTCCATATATCGCCTGAATGTTAGGTCAATTACGGATGCAAAACGTTTGAGGATTTTAATTTCTGTTTCAGCAAATGGTTTTTCGGACCAACCATAAAACATGCCTTCGGAAAAAGCGAGATAGTAGCCATGCTGTTCATGCCCCGTTGGTGAAACCGGCACATCGAAACCCACTTGTTTCAAAGTTTGATAATAGTTAATCAGCGATTCCCCTTTGAGGACGGGAAAATAGTCTTCACCACGAAGCCAGTAGTCGTATATCGCTGACAACACGGGATGACCTGAGAGAAAAGCACTTCCTGCAAGTGAAAGATTATCGCCGTCTGCAGAGGGAATAGCATAATAAAGCAGATTCTTCCGGCTATCTTTAGTCTGCAGGCTCACTCCACAACGAACGGGATTTATACCCAGTTTTCTTAATTCAGTAAATATCATACTTGCAGTAACAGAAAGATCATTACTGTTGTGCATGGCCATTGCTTTACCACGAACTTTTTCCAATGCAGCTTCAATGGTTGCTTCTCTTGCCTGCGCTTCTGCTTTTTTGAGATCCTGGTAACGGCGGAAGGTTAATGAAAAAACAGAGGTGAATCTTTTCATGATCTGTTTATCTTCTTCCGAATGGGGTTGTAATGAATTGGTCCATATGGCACCTTCATTAAAATAATAAACCTGGAAATGAACGTCTGGAAATTGCTGAAGAGGTTGAGATAAATAACCCTGTGTAGTATTTAATATTCCGATGTATTCTTCTTTGTCTTGACCGGCCAGAAAATAATGCGTGAAATCTTTTTTTGCCTCCCATTCTTTAAACATCAGCTGCCAGAATGGATGGGAGTCTACACTAAATGCACCAACAGCTTTTAAAACTTTTCCTTCAGCCAGGTTATTCACCGACCAAACGTCCTGTGTTCGGTTTGAGAGAATATTAGTAATGCCACCACGATAGTTTTGGACTCCCAGTTTCTCTAATTCTGTAAACATGGTTGCCGTTGCAGCACTTACATCATCACTACTGTGCATTGCCATTGTTCTTGCACGAACTCTTTCCAAACCTGCCTCAATCTGTGCTTCCTTTGCCTGTGCTTCGGCTTGTTTCAAGTCGAGATAACGTTTATATGTAAGACTGATCACAGATGCGAATCGTCGATAAATTTTTAGATGGTCCTCTGCTAATTCTGATTCTGTCCATGCATACACATCACCTTCTTTGAACATGAAATAATAACCATACTGGACCACATCATGCGGATAATCGGGATAAGATATCTGGGGTTTTAATACCTGGTAGTATTCTTTGATCTGGTTCCCTCTTAAAACAGCATGATATTCTTTTTGCTTCAGCCAATTTTCAAAAACATTATCCAATACAGGATGTCCTGACATTTTTATTTGCCCTACCACTTCAATCGAATCTCCTTCTTCTGTTGTGTTCATTGTGGTGAGCTCTGCTAATCGTGTTTCCTTGTCCATTAAAGCCACTCCGCATCTTCTCGGTGTAACACTTAATGATTTCAATTCACGATAAAAAACACCTATCGTTTCAGCCAGGTCCTTAGAGCTATGCATCGCCATTGCTTTTGCACGAACTCTTTCCAATGAAGTTTCTATTTGTGCTTCTTTTGCCTGTGCTTCTGCTTTTTGCAGATCGAGATAGCGTCGATAGGTTTGGCCAAACACTCCCGCAAAACGTTTAAGGACCTTCCTTTGCTCTTCTTGTAATTGCAGAACGGAAAACGCAAACAAGATCCCTTCCGGAAAACAAAACTCATTATGAAATAATTGTTTTGGTAAAGCATCAATATCATACCTGACCGGATAATCGGGATGATTATTTACAACAGTGAAATAGTTCACCAGGTCATCACCTTTTAATTCATATGAATAAGATTCACCTTTATTCTTCCAGTTTGCATACGCACCCTGGTGGAGTGGATGCAAGCTCATGTTCATCCAACCAATGACCAGATCAGCTTTGCCCTTTTCACCGGGTCTTGCTGTCCATAATTCCATTTGTGCTCCTTCATGCATAATACCCACTCCACAACGTATGGTTTCTATTCCCAACTTTACCAATTCATCAAACATGGCAGCCACAGTATGTCCCACATCATTACTATTGTGCATCGCCATTGTTTTACTTCTCACTCTTTCCAATGATGCTTCGATCTGTGCTTCTCTCGCATTCGCTTCGGCTTTTTGCAGATCAAGAAAACGTTTATAGGTAAGATTAAACACATTGGCAAATCGTTTCATCACTGTTTTCGCTTCTTCAGGAAATGCAGTTGCTCTGAATGCGAACAGGGTGCCGGCTTCGAATGGAGTGACATAATAATATTGTTTTGTCTCTTCGCTGGCTGTTAATACCAATTGTGATTCCGGTAAATGAAAATCGGTTTTTGTCAGTGCATGGTAATAATTGGACATGTCTTCACCTTTCAGGATATAAGAGAAATCTTCCAGCTTCAGCCATGCAGCATATGCTCCCTGCAAAAGCGGATGTATGTCCATTGACTCGTTTCCTGACACCTGTACCTTTGTCCCTGCTGCTGATTGATGAATTGTCCATACGTCACCGAATATTTTTTCTTTACTCAATATACCAATGCCGCATCTCAATGTTCCGAGATCTAATTTTTCCATTTCTTCAAAAACAACAGCAACAGCGGGGTTCAGATCTTCGGTCTTATGCATGGCCATTGCTTTAGCACGAACTCTTTCCAATGCCGCTTCTATCTGTGCCTCTCTTGCCTGTGCTTCGGCTTTTTGCAGATCTGAAAACCTTCGATAGGCAAGGTCAAAAACCGCAGCGGCTCTTTTTTGTAAATAGCTTACATCCTCTGCAGGTGCTTTCTTTGAAATCATTAACAAAGCCCCTCCTGAGAATTTGGAAAACCGATAATAGCGTTTCTCATGAGGATCATTTTTTTGACGCATGGAAACAGCGACATCTGGTGCTAATTTGAACAGCACATCATACCATTCATCTTGTTTCGCTCCGCTTAACTCGATCGTATATTCGGTTAGATCGCCATAAAAATTTTCCAGCCATTCACGTACTAATTCACAGGAATTTTTTGGTATGGCCATGTGTCCATATGTTAATTCAGGATTTGCATCCGGGCCGATGCTAACTGCACGCCATGAGTGAATATGATCAGGATCTATTTCATACAGATGCACAGCCGATGCCTCGAGTTCACGCTGACCCAATATGGTCATCTGTTCCCACAGCACTTTTGCTACTTCTATCAGTTCATCAGATCTGTGCATGGCAAGTGCCCTGGCCCTTATTCTTTCCAATGAAATTTCTATCCTGGCTTCATTGGCCTGTGCTTCGGCTTTTTCAAGATCAAGAAAACGACGGTAAGTAAGATTAAATACGGATGCAAAGCGTTCTAATATCTGTATTGTTTCTGCGGATTGTGGCTCATGGGTTGTAACCAATATCCAACCGTGAGAAAAAAATGCACCCGTATGAACTCTTCGATCTTTAATAAAATCATCTTTAACAGTCATGTCCATTTCATCACGGACAAACTGGATCCATTCTTTCAACTCCTCACCATGCAGATCGATAACAAGTGATCTCTTTTGATCTTTCCATGCCTGGTAGGTTTTTGACATCACCGTCCGTTCATTTAATCTTGCATGGAATTTTTTATCAATGTGGCTGCCCGTTTGATCGGTTGACCAAAAATTAACTACTCCTGTTTGTTCATCAACAACTCCAATAGCAATGCGATCAGGAATACCACCTAATTCCTGCAATTGGTGAAACATTACTTGTGCAGTTTCTGCCAGCTCCTCACTCTTATGCATAGCCATTGTTCTTGCACGAACTCTTTCCAATGCTAACTCGATCTGTGCTTCTCTTGTCTGGGCTTCTGCCTTTGTGATATCCTCATATCTTTTATAGGCAAATTCAAAGACATTCCTGTAGCGTCTTAGTAATTGCAGGTTTTCCTGATTAAGTGGATTAAAAGTTGAGATGCCGATATCAGCTGTACCCACTGAATAACAATAATAATAGAGTGCAGGGTTTTTATCTAACCTTGGATCATCAGGTTGTCCGCCACTTTTTCTGAACTTTTTCCAATCATTCAATTCTTTCCCTGTAATAGTGATTTCCGCCAAAGCCTCATCCGATTTTCGTACCTGCTTCAAAAAACTTTTGATGACAGGCTGATCGCTATAAGGAATATTTATAATTGCTCCGCCGCTGAAATCAGAATAGTCATAATCGATAAAATATTTTTTCTCATCATTATATTTATGAATGATTGCATTCCTGATTTCATCAAAACCCAAAGAGCTAAGTTCCCTGAATAATATTTTACAAACATTCAGCAGGTCATCTGGTTTATGCATGCCCAATGCCTGCGCCCTTACTCGTTCAAGTGATGATTCAATTTGTGCTTCTCTTGCTTGTGCTTCGGCTTTTTGCAGATCGAGAAAACGCGTATAGGTTTGTTCAAATACAGCAGCAAACCTTTTGAACACATCATGAAATTCAGGACAAGGCTCGAGTGTAATAAACAGCAAATTGCCGTGTGAAAAATTAGCGAGGTGATGTATTTGTGTTTCGGGTAAGGCGAAACCCATTTGTTCTGCGTAATCGAACCAGGCTCTAAAAGCCGGAATGGTTTTGAGATATTGATAATGCTCCTGCATTCTTTGTCCACGCAGCTCCAAAACAAAAAATTCTTCGCCTTCTTGTCTTGACCTAACATAGCGGATAAAATTTGCATCCTCCGTTAATGGGATGTTCGGAGCTCCGTTGAAGTCACTACCATCTTGTGTACTCATCCAGGAAGTGAAAATCTTTTCATTGTTTTCCCAGATATTATATCCACAGCTGTATGCAGGAACACCTAATGCTTTTACTTGCTGAAATAACAAAGCCGCCGCATGTTTCAGTTCATCACTATGCTGCATGGCCATTGTTCTTGCACGAACTCTTTCTAAGGCTAGTTGTATCTCTGCTTCGCGAGCCTGGGCTTCTGCCTTTTTAAGATCAAGGTACCGGGTATAGGTAAGGTCGAATACGGCTGCAAATCGTTCTAATAATTTTATCGTAGTTTCTGGAACTGTGTCAGCTGAAATAAAACCGATATGTCCCCTTGAAAAATAAGCGACATTCACAACGAGCCGTTCGATGGTTTCGCTTGCCGGGTAGCGATATCCCAGCGAGTTCCAGTATTTGATATAATCTTTTAAATTCTCTCCTGAAAGGTTTACCACCAACGATGTTTGTTTACTCTTCAACGCACGGTATGATTTTGCAAAAACCTGTGGCTCTTCAAACGGAATTTCGAATAAGCGGTTGTCCCCCTGCAAGCCAGTCGTCCATATTTCCACCTTTCGGCTTTGTTCATTATAGATCCCGACCGACATCCTTTCCGGTCTATAACCCAATTGAGTGAATTGGTCTAACAATAATGCGGACGTTTCTATGAGTTCCTCACTTTTGTGCATTGCCATTGTTCTTGCACGAACTCTTTCTAATGCTAATTGAATTTGCGATTCTCTTGCTTGCGCTTCTGCTTGCTTCAGATCATTGAAACGGGTATAGGTAAGATCAAAAACTTTTGCAAAGCGGAGAAGTATATCAAAATGTTCTTCTGATAATGGTTCAAGACTCGCAACATTAATGCCTCCGAAATTGTTGAAGGATGCAGATAATAAAACCCGTTTAGGAGCTTTCATGCCATCGCTTATAAACTTTGGCATTTCAGCTAATCCTGTCTTTGAAAAAAGATGATCGTCCCAATCTTTTTTTGTTTGCCCTTTCAGATCGTACACCCATTTTAATGTTCGTTTCTTCCACTCATTGATAAAAGCCAGCCAGGGTGGTTGCTCATGATATGGGATCGAATAACTCATGGGATGGGATGCATCTTCTGAATTGGCCATCCACCAAACCGCATCATTGGTTTTGTGATCAATGATCCAGATCACACAACGGGTAAGTACAAGATCAAGCTTCGTCAATTCAGTGAACATCGTCCCTATCAATGCTCCTAATTCTTCTGAAGATTGCATTGCCATTGCACGGCTTCTTACTCTTTCCAATCCTGCTTCTATCATTGCCTCTCTTGCCTGTGCTTCTGCTTTTTGCAGATCAAGGAATCGGGTGAAAGTGAGGTCAAAAACATTGGCGAACCGATCTAATAATTTTAATGTTTCATCAGAAGGCGGTGTGTCAGAAGATATGCCTATCATTCCTCTTGAGAAAAACACAGCATTTACATGCCATGATCGTTTTCGTACTGCATCCGATTCGTCCCAGCCTTTCTTGCCAATCAATAAATTTCTCCAACGATTATAGTTTTGTAATTCCTTTCCTTTTATAGTATAGGAGAATTTTTTTTGCTTATCCAAAAAAGCTTTTTTGGCTTTCTTCATCACAAAAACTTCTTTATCCAGTTCCATTGGGAAAGAACGATCAATTTTTTCTCCTTTTAGCGTCACGAACATTTCTCCCATTTTTGTATCCTCATCAAAAACACAAATGGAAACCTGTGCAGTAGTTGCCCCTAATGACTTGAATTGCTGAAACAAGACCAGCGTGGTCTCTTTTAGCTCCTCACTTTTCTGCATGGCCATCGTTCTTGCACGAACTCTTTCCAATGCCAGTTCTATTTCTGCTTCTCTTGCTTGTGCTTCTGCTTTTTTCAGATCATTGAATCGGGTATAACTCAGGTCAAATACTTTTCCAAAGCGATGAAGAATATCAAATTTTTCAGCGGTCAATGCTTCTGTTTCTACAATTTCCAATGCACCGAAATTGTTGAACGATGCCGAGAATGCAACTTGTTTTGGCACAAGAAGTGCTCTTCGTAAAGTTTCCGGCAAATCTGGGATCTCTTTAAAGAAAGCCTTTTCAAAAGATTTCTTTTCGGATCCCTTTAATGTATAGATCCATTCAGGATCTTTTGTTTTCCATGCATGCGTGATGGATTTAAAAAATGAGTTATGAAAAGGATGGATGCGAAAAGGTCTTGCCGGTTTATTTTTTTTGGCGCTTGCTATCCACAACGTATCACTTGTATCATTATCATGTATCCAGATAATGCAGCTGGTCAATTTAAAACCCAATGCTGTGAGTTCTCTGAATACAGTAGCTACCAGATCCGCTAATTCATCAGAATGTTGCATGGACATGGCTCTTGCACGAACCCGTTCCAATGCCGCTTCAATTTCCAGTTCATGGTTTTTTGCTGCCAGGTCTTTTTCAAGTTTAGCAATACGCTTGTCAATATTTTTCTTCTGGTCGGCGGCCATGATAACGATTATGTCGCAGGTAAAATGATTGTAAATTGACTTCCTTCACCTTCTTTTGTTTCCACTTTCAATTCTCCTCCATGCCCTTTTGTAATAATGTCATAAGATAATGATAATCCCAATCCCGTTCCCTGACCGGTGGGTTTTGTTGTAAAAAACGGCAGAAAAATCTTATCCAATACTTTTTGCGGAATACCATTTCCGTTGTCTTTTACTTTTATTTCAACTTTACCGTTATTTTTTAAAGTACCTACCACCACGGTAGGTTCATAATTGTTCAGGTTTTGCTTTTGCTTTTCATTTACAGCATAAAAAGCATTGTTGATCAGATTAAGAATTACTCTTCCAATTTCTTGGGTCCCCACATTTATTTTGCCAATGCTATTATCAAATTCGGTTTTAGTTGTTGCATTAAATGATTTGTCCTTTGCACGAAGGCCGTGATAAGCTAATCTTAAATATTCATCTGCTAAAACATTAATATCTGTTGGTTCTTTTTGTCCGCTGCCTGCTCTTGAATGCTGCAGCATGTTCTTTACAATTGCATCAGCCCGTTTTCCATGGGTTATTATTTTTTCTTCGTTATCTATAATATCTCTTGAAATTGCTTTCGCTTGCCTGATATTTTCCTTATCCAGTTCATCATTCATTTCACTCAATAACTCTTTGTTTATTTCGGAAAAATTGTTTACAAAATTTAACGGGTTCTGTATTTCGTGTGCAATGCCGGCAGTGAGCTCACCGAGTGAGACCATTTTTTCCTGCTGTATTAATTGTGTTTGTGTTGTTCTTAATTCCTCGAGTGTTTTTTCTGTTTTTGCTTTTTGAATATCTATTTCCTGTTTTTGTTTTTCAAGTACTAAATAAGATCTCTGTTTGTAAATATTTCTGCGCCAAAGACCTATAGCTACAACCAATACTATAATTAATCCACTTAAAAGAAAGATCATGTTCTGGCGATTTTTACTCACTAATTGTTGTTGTTGGATTTTTTGCTGCAACTCCTGCTGATGCGATTGTTCATTAAAGTAAAGATTCTGTTTTGCCTGACTGAACAAACTATCTTTTGCAATCATCATAATTTGCATGTACTTTAATGCGCTGTCATTAACGTGACTGTTCATATATATATTAGTAAGTATTTTACTCGCTTCGGCAATCTTGGAAGGAAATGATCCATCATGTACAACGCCAACAGCCAGGCGGTTATAGTAAACAACCGAATCTGTAAGATTCATTTTTTTAAATACCCCGGCGATCCCGATATATCCATCTAGCAACTCCAGTTTTTCAGTTGAATGATCAATTCCCTTATGATAATAATCGAGAGCGGATGCGTATTCTTTTTTTTGCGCATAAATTTCTCCCAAATAAAAATAGGGAGTCGGCCAATGATTGTCAGACTTAAGATCAAGATCGTAACTGATTTTTGTATAATAAAAAGCCGAATCAAGTTGAGTCAAATGAAAATATGTTTCACCTAAAAACCCCGAAAAGATCCTCTCGTATTGCAGAAAAACTGCATGATTTAGTTTCAGTTTATTGAAATAATATAAGGCTCTTTCAAAATCATTAGAATAATAATATACAGATCCGATGTTGGCATATGCCCATATTATTCTTGTTGAATCTCCCAATTTTTCTGAAAGTTCCAATGCTTTCAGACCCGCTTCCAAAGCCTTTGGATAATTGCCTGTGCCAGAAAACGTCTGGGTTGATGCTCCATATGCGCTAAGTTCTCCGCTAACAAAATTTAGTTTTTGTGCCAACTTCAAAGCCTCTTGTGTATATAAAATGCCACTATCAGGATATGACCACCGATAAAAGCCCCCCAAACTTATCAACACCAGTACCTTGCTGGTGTCTTCATTTGCGCCAGTCAATGCCTGCTTTAAACTGTCTGCATAACTCCGTTGTGCCGAAATTCTTAAAAAAGAAAAAGACAGAAGCAATAATGACATTGCTAATTTTGACATAAAGTAAATTTAGTCAGTTGCGTTATCGGTTAATTGAATTAAAAATTCACTTCCTTCACCTTCTTTTGTTTCTACTTTCAACTCACCACCATGCCCTTTTGTAACTATATCATAAGCCAGCGATAAACCTAATCCTGTTCCCTGCCCGGTTGGTTTAGTGGTAAAGAAGGGTTGAAATATCTTATCTAATATTTTTTGGGGAATGCCATTACCATTGTCGCTCACTCTTATCTCACTCTTATTGGCAATCTTTTTTGTGCTTACTGTAACAGTTGGCTCATATCCTTCGATATTCATTTGTCTCTTTTCATTCACAGCATAAAAAGCGTTGTTGATCAGGTTGAGGATCACTCTTCCAATATCCTGCGGTATTATATTTATCTTCCCAACTGTTGGGTCAAATTCGGTTTTAAAATTTGCATTGAATGATTTGTCTTTTGCACGCAAACCATGATAGGCCAGTCTTAAATATTCTTCCGCCAGCACATTAATATCTGTAAACTCTTTTTGTCCGCTGCTGCTTCGGCTATGCTGCAACATTCCTTTTACGATCGCATCGGCTCTTTTACCATGATGTAATATCTTTTCTAAATTGTCTTTTACATCTTTAGCAATGTCCATTGCCGATTGGGTATTACCTGTAGCCAGTTCTTCTTTCATTTCTTCCAGCAGTTCATTACTTACATCAGAAAAATTGTTGACGAAGTTTAATGGGTTTTGTATTTCGTGAGCAATACCCGCGGTTAATTCACCCAGTGAAGCCATCTTTTCCGATTGGATCAATTGTTTTTGGGTGGCCTGTAGTTCGCTCAATGCATCTTCAGCTCTTTTCTTTTCTTCTTTAAGTTTAACTAAATCGTTTCGGGCCTGGGTCAGATCTTTGAAACGGGAATAGGCCAGTGAAAAAACGGATGCAGCCCGGCTTAACAGCCTCCAGCTTTCAGCAGAAATATCACCGGGAGCTGCAGCGCCGATATACCCATGAGAGAATTTATATAAATGATAAGTTCGATCAGGAATTGTTTCTCCATAAAACCCACTGAAGACAGGTGAATGCTCATAACAGTATTGGATCCATTCTTTCCGATTGGCCCCTGACATCACAAGAGAAGTTTGTTTTTCATCTGACCTATAAAACTTTTTCATTTCTCTTCCTACCCATGTGTCATCCAGGTTCAAAACAAAATAATCGGATACCATTTTCTTTTCTGTCTGTTTCGGATCCTGTAATGCATACCAGCATTCTACATTCTCTGAACTATGACCATGTATATAAATGCTGCTGGTTTCTAATTCCTCGATGCCCAACGCTCCCATCTCATTTCTCAATACTTGTGCAACATCTTTCAATTCTTCCGGCTCCTGCATGGCCAATGCTCTTGCACGAACTCTTTCCAATGCTCCTTCGATCAAAGCTTCTCTTGTTTGTGCTTCCGCTTTTTGCAGATCGAGGAAACGGGTATAGGTCCCGTCAAAAACACCGGCAAATCTTTCCAATAACTGGAGGGTTTCGTGTGAATGCATTTTATGATCAGAAAAAACAATCATGCCTTTTGAAAAGAAGGCAGTATGCATGACCCAGTGTCCCTCATCAGGAGTCTTGAATTTAATCTCACTTAGGCTGCTACGATAAGCATTATAAGCCTTTAGGTCTTCGCCGGCAAGATCTAACACCATCGATTTCTTTTGTTCTTTCCATGCCAAATAATGTTTGTTCATCGCAAGCGGTTCATCTATATCGACAAGAAAAGTTTTTTGCACTGTACTCCCTTGCACAGTAGCCGATAACTCGACGATACCTTTTTCTTCATTAAAAATGCCAATGGAGATCTGCTCTGCGGTTTCTCCAAGCGATCTGAATTGCTGAAACAGGAGCAAAGCTGTTTCCGGTAATTCATTACTTTTCTGCATCGCCATGGTTCGACTGCGGACCTTCTCAAGCGCAGCTTCAATTTGTGCTTCCCGTGCCTGTGCCTCAGCATTGGTTATATCGGTATATCTCCGGTAGGCAAGGTCAAATACATTTCTGAACCGCTTTAGTATTGAAAGTTGTTCCGCAGCGATCGGGTTAAAAGTGGAGATGCCAATATCTCCCAAACCAATAGAATAAAAATAATAATACAGCACTTCGGCATTCTCGAGTCTTGGATCGTCTATCTGACCTGTTTCCTTTCTAAATTTTTTCCAATCTTTTAACTGGCTCCTGTCAATAATAATTTCGCTAAAAGCATCATTTCTGGTTTTGATTTGACGGAGAAAATTATCTACCACGGGATTCATCCCATACCTGACTTTGGCAGCACTACCACCTGTTTCATCGGAATAATCATAATCTATGAAATAACCTTTATCATCATTGAAGATGTCGATAATAACATTCCTCAGGGTAGTGAAACCCAGGTGCAGGAGCTCTTTAAACTGGATTTGGCAAATACTGATCAGATCATCCGGTTTCATCATGCTCATCGCCACGGTTCGTACTCTTTCCAGCGAAGCTTCGATCTTTAATTCTGCATTTGCCCTTTCAATTCTTTCATTTAGCTCAGTTAATTCTTTATTGTGCTGGCTGATAGCTTCTGCTTTACGGGAAATTTCAAGACTTTGTACTTTTTGATTGATAGCGTTTTTATGTAACTCTTTTTCTATTTGCAGATGAGCCTCAAGTTGAATGACCGATTCTTTAAAATTTTCTTTTTGCATGTAATACTCATGCAAATAATAATGTGTTTTGCTCAAAAGATCCTTCGCTTTTATTTCGTCAGCAATATTCAATGCGCCGAAAAGCCATTCATGAATTTGATGATCTTCAACATCTTTACGGGGCCTGTGCAGATTGGCAAGAAATAAAAACACTTCCACTTCACCTCTTCTGTCTCCGCTTACTTTTCTTATTTCTAAACTTTCATTGGAGAGCTTTGACGCTTGCTTTATGTCATTGGCCTGCTCGTATATTTCAGCCAGGTGCAGCAATGCATTTGCTTCGCCTTTTTTATCACCTGTGCTCTGACTTATATCCAAACTTTGTTTACAATAATCAATTGCTTTCTCAGTCTCTTTTAATTTAAGATAAGTAAAACCGATATTATCCAGGCTTCCAGCTTCCCCCCATTTGTCGTGAGATTGCTGGCGAATAGTAAGTCCCTGCTGGTAACAATCTAATGCTTTTTTATAATCACCGTTATCAAAATAGATGGAGCCGATTATGTTGGTAGAATAGGCTTCCATCAATTTGAAGTCAATCTCTTTTGCAATAGAAAGGCTCCTGTATAAATAATCAAGAGCATTTTCGTGGTTGCCGAGATGTTTGTAAGTAACCCCGATCTGGTAGCAAGTGGTCATTTCAATTTCAGGATCGCCTGACTGCAGAATCAAGGCGTGGCTTTTTAGCAGGAGTTCCAAAGAAGCGCTTAAATTTCCCCAATTGCGTTGGATGATCCCCAAATACTCGTAAACAATAGCCTGACCTTTCAGATCATTCAGGGATTCAAACAAAGAAAGAGATTCTTTAAGAAGAGGATCGGCTTCATCATTTTTAAAAAGTCGTATATAGCAAAACCCCAATGAACGAAGCGCTTCAGCTAATCCTTTTGGATAATTGATGTCACGGGCAAGTTTTACAGATTCCTGGCTTAGTTCAAAAGATTTGGGCAAATCATTTACCCTCACCTCCCAGGCTTGCTGGTTCAGCTCATGAATCTTTTCTTTGAGGGGTGTTATATCAATAGCGTTACTCATTGGCGGCGAATGAGAGGGAATTCAGTTTGCAATTGTTCTTTCTTCTCTTTAATAGCTGAAATTAATGATTTATTAAAGACTTATAAAATAAAGGATATAGCAGAAACTAATGCAGTAAACAATGAAGGATCAATCTCTTATTTCATATAAAACTCCCCGGGAATTCGGGATACTGATGTATTACTCTTTCAGTCCTTTAATGATCACATTACCCGTTCCGTTTTTATCGCAAGGGTAAGAAAATTCTTTTTTCAGTTTCTGCGGGTTATTGATTATTGTATAGAATTCATCGAGATACTGAATCGTAGCCTTTATATATTTTGTATCAACCAGGGGACAAGAGGTATATGTTTTGTAAATGTCATTTTTTAAGCGATTGTATAAAGCGATTACATTATCAAAAGCTTTCATATCACTCATGCAATAACCGCGGTAGCGGCGTTCCCGTATCGAATTCATCTGCAGCTCCGGCGCCGGCGATGCATACGATGTATTAACGATGCCCGCATGATCAAAATCGTAAGGAACAGGTATGGGTAGTATTTCACCTTCCGGCATCAGGAGTTTAATGTTTTGCATAAATTCAATCGACCAGTCTGTATTGCCGATCAGGTATTGAAATACGGCCATTTTCAAAAAAAGATCGGTCTGTGTGTCCCCGGGTTTGATCTTTCTTTCAATAGAGGTTGAAGCATTTCTTTTTGCCAGTTGCTTCTCTTCTTCAAGTAATAGTCCATAGAAGGGAGCCGGTGATTTTTTATTCTTTACGTCTTCTAATTTCACTTTTACCAGTCTTACCTTAAAACTATTTGGCGTCACCAGGTTATATAATTTATACACCAGCCACTCACGGATCACATATTCATCACCCTGGCATGGCATTACTAATTTTAGTTTTGATTGTTCCCGAAAAACTGAATTGAGCTTAGGGCCGTCTTTTCCAAATTGTATCAATAAAGGAGGATAGTTGCAATTTTCTTTTAGCTTGCGATAGTGTCCTCTTGTTTTTAGCTGAACAGGAATGGTGATTTCAGTGCTGTCCTTTTTATATAAAAGATCAAATGAATGATTTTTGGGATTATCTGACCTGTCATTTAATACACTTCGTACATCGCCTTTTAAACTTATATTCAGTACCTCATCGGTATCAAATAAATTTTTTTCCGGTGGTGGTTGTTGATCTGCAGTTACTGTTCGTAAATTGGATGATACGGTTGTGAAAAAAAGTATAAAAAAATAAAAACTAACCGGTGCAGGAAGCGAAAATGAACGATACTTTTTAGTTCGATGTTTTAAATATGATATAAACCTTGCCATGAAATTTTTCAGCTGTTATTTTGAACGGGCAGTTCAATGACAAAAACAGTGCCTTCACCCTCCTTAGTGTCCACTTTCAACTCGCCGCCATGTGTTTTAATAATATCATAACTTAAGGATAGACCGAGACCGGTTCCCTGGCCCGTTGGTTTGGTTGTAAAGAAAGGCTGAAATATTTTCTCTTTGACCTTTTCAGGAATGCCTGTGCCATTATCTTTTACGCGTATTTCAATTTTATGATCCAGTTTTTTTGTGGTTACAGAAACAACAGGTTCAAATCCGTTGCCGGCTTTATTTTTTCTCTCGCTTACCGCATAAAAGGCATTGGTGATTAAATTAAGAATCACCCGGCCGATGTCCTGCGGAATAACATTGATAGTGCCGACGGTCGGATCAAAATTGCTTTCTATTGCAACATTAAATGATTTATCCTTTGCCCGCATACCATGATAGGCCAGTCTCAGGTATTCATCAGCCAGGGCATTGATATCTGTAAGTTCTTTTTTATCCGTGCTGCGACGGCTATGCTGCAGCATGCTTTTTACAATGGCATCAGCCCTTTTGCCATGATGGTTTATTTTTTGTTCATTTTCGGTAATACTTTCAGCAATGTTTTTCACTTCTGAAAAATTTCCTTTTTCAATTTCTTGTTTTAGTTCATCGATCAGCTCTGTATTTACTTCAGAAAAATTATTTACAAAGTTCAAAGGGTTTTGTATTTCATGCGCAATGCCGGCTGTCAATTCTCCTAACGAAGCCATTTTTTCACTTTGAATTAACTGGGCCTGCGCCATTTTTAATTCTTTCAGTGTTTCCTCTACTTTGGTTTTCTGGAAATCCGTTTGCTGCTTTTGTCTTATCAGTAAAGAATAGGCTCTCTGTTTTTGCTGGTTATTGCGCCATAAAATAATAGCAACTAATAAAAAAACACCGAGGCCCATTAGCAATCCATACATTTTCATTCGTTCCCGATAAGTTCTTTCAGCCGCCTCTTTTTCCTGTTTGCGTTGCTGTTCATCAAAATCTATATTTTGAAATTGCTGTGCTTGTTTTGAATTAAACAGGCTGTCATTTATTTTAATGATCAATGACTGGTATTTTACAGTGCTGTCATTATTGTTAGCCGTTTTATAATAATCAGTCACTGCAGTATAGGATCTCAATAGCAGGTCCGGGGCATTTAACTCCTGTGCCACCAGGAGCGCATCCTTGATATAAAGAAGGCTTGAATCTCTTCGACCGGATTGTTTATAAATGTCTGCCAATAAGAGATCGCTTGCAACAACTCCGCGGAGATAATAATTTTGATCCCTGCTTGCAACCAGGGCCTTCTTATAATATTCAGCAGCTAATTGTTTATTTCCATGTGCCGCATAGATCCGCCCCATATTTAAAAGAATACTTCCGAGGTATCGTTTGTAATCAACCTGCATTGCCTGGTCATAGGCTTTCTGTTCGCTGATTAATGCAG
>Ga0105249_10001464_pt1 | contig 20697 bp, 21 predicted proteins | sample KBSS44metaG_FD_81522 | JGI IMG/M metagenome (GOLD analysis project Ga0105249, IMG submission 81522) | Switchgrass rhizosphere microbial communities from Kellogg Biological Station, Michigan, USA - KBS S4-4 metaG | ecosystem: Host-associated > Plants > Roots > Rhizosphere > Soil | place...
CGGCGAAGCCGTTCGCGAGCTTCGCGATCGTGTGCGCGGTCGCGGGCGCGACGAGGAGGACTTCCGTCCAGTCGGCGAGCTCGACGTGGTCCACGGCCGGGGCGTTCCCGTCCGCGAACACCTCGAGATACACCGGATGCCCGGAAAGGATGGAGAAGGTGAGAGGGGCGACGAACTCGCGCGCGCCTCGGGTCATCGTCACGCGGACCTGCGCGCCGCGTTCGACCAGGCCGCGCACGACCTCTGCCGACTTGTACGCGGCGATTCCGCCCGAGACGCCGAGGAGAATGCGCGGGGACCGGCTCATCGCTCGCTCGCCCGCGCCCGGTCGTCTACTCGCGGGAGGAGACGGCCTCTTCCTCTTCCATCTCCTCGTCGGGCGTCTCGACGCCTTCCGGCTCCAGGACTCCGCCCTCTTCGCCGTAGTCCCAGCGGACCTGGTTGTCCTCGAACTCCTCGGCGGCGAGCCGCGTCGGCTTCAGGGACTTCTCGGTCTTGATCTTGGGACGGGCGCCCCGCATGAGCTGCTCCGCGCGGCGCGCGATCAGGAGCACGAGCCGAAACTTGCTGTCCACCCCTTCGGGAATGGTTTGAATCATCGGAATGAACCTCTTTCAGCGGAATTCGCGGAAGATGCGCTCGAGACGAGCTTTCTGCCGCGGGTACGTGACTCGAGTGGCCCGAACGATGGATTGTAACTCAAGAACGGCCCTTTCGAGGTCATCGTTCACGATAACGTACTGAAAACGCCGGGCTTCCCGGATCTCCACCCGGGCCCGGCGGAGCCGCCTCCGGATCTCCTCCTCCTGGTCGAGGCCCCGGCCGAGCAGCCGGCGCTCCAGCTCCTCCGGGCTCGGCAGCACGATGAAGATCGAGACCGCCCTCGGGTAGACCTTCCGGATGTCCCGGGCGCCCTGGACGTCGATGTCGAGGACGACGTCCTCGCCGCGCTCGAGCCGGTGCAGGACCTCCGCCTTCGACGTCCCGTAGCGCCGGCCATGGACGATGTTGTGCTCCAGGAACGCCCTTCGGGCCGCCATCCCTCGGAACACCGCGTCCGTCACGAAGTGATACTCGCGACCGTTTCTCTCCCCCGCTCTCTTCGGGCGCGTCGTGTGCGACACGGAGAAATGGAGGGGCGCTCCCGGCGGATCCGCGATGAGCCGGCGGATGAGCGTGGTCTTGCCGCCCCCGGACGGCGAGGAGACGATGAAGAGATCGCCGCGCGCCCGAGCCCTCATTCGAGGTTCTGGACCTGCTCCCGGATCTTTTCGATCTCGGACTTCATGTCGAGGACCTCGCGGATCATCTGGAGGTCGCGGCCCTTGGAGCCGAGCGTGTTCAGCTCCCGCAGGATTTCCTGGGCGAGGAAGTCGAGCTTCTTTCCGACCGGCTCGTTCGACGTCGAAAGGAGCTTCGCGAACTGCTCCAGGTGCCCCTCCAGCCGCTGGAGCTCCTCCGCCACGTCCGATCGGTCGGCCGCGATCGCCGCCTCCTGTTCGAGGCGGCCGGGGTCGAGTCCCGGCTCCGCCAGCAGCGGGCGCAGCCGTTCCCGGAGGTTCTCGAGCGCCTTGCCCAGGATTTCGTCGCGCCTTGACGCCAGCTGCGCCAGGCGCTTCTCCAGGAACTCGACGCGCTCCGAGAGGTCCGCGGCGACGAGCGCGCCCTCGGTCTCCCGCATCGCGACGAGCGCTCCGCAGGCCTCCGCGGCGATCGCCTCGAAGGCCGCGACGTCTTCGGGAGAGAAGCCGTCGCCGGAGGTCTCGACCGAGAAAATCTGGGGAATGGTGAGCAGGTCGCGCGCCTCCAGCCGGCCGCTCACGGGATAGCGCTCGGCGAGCGCGGCGAAGCGCGCGAGGAGCGCCTCCAGGAGTCCCTCGTCGATCGCGATGACGGTCGGCGCCGGCATCGCCCGCTTGAGGCGCAGCGAGACCTCCACTTTTCCGCGCGCGATGCGCCGCGTGAAGACCCGGCGGAGCACCGGCTCCAGCTCGGCCTCGTTCTCGCGGACCTTGACGTTGACGTCCAGGAAGCGGTGGTTGACGCTCTTCGCCACGACCTCCGCGGTCCACTCGTCGCCCACGCTCCCCTTGGCGCGGCCGAACCCGGTCATGCTCCGGATCGTCACGGGCGCGCCTCCGCCGGCGTCTCGCTTTCGACGAAGAACTGCATGTCATGGAGCCTGCGGTAGAGCCCGTTTCGAGTCAAGAGCTCGGCGTGCGATCCGGACTCCACGATGCGGCCCCGATCGAGAACGACGATCCGGTCGGCCCGCCGCACGGTCGAGAGGCGGTGCGCGATCACGAGCGTCGTGCGGCCCGACGTCAGGTTGGCGAGCGCCTGAGCGACCAGAGCTTCGGACTCCGAGTCGAGCTGCGACGTCGCCTCGTCCAAGATCAGGATGGGAGCGTCCTTGAAGATCGCCCGCGCGATCGCGAGACGCTGCTTCTGCCCTCCCGAGAGCCGTCCGGCGTCCTCTCCCAGCCGGGTCCCGTAGCCCTCCGGCAGGCGCTCCACGAACTCGTGGGCGAACGCCGCCTCCGCCGCGGAACGGACGGACTCGGCCGCCGCGTCCGGGCGTCCGTAGGCGATGTTCTCGCGCGCGGATCCGTCGAAGAGAATAGTGTCCTGGGTGACGAGACCGATCTGTCCCCGGAGCGACGGGAGGGTGGCGTCCCGCAGGTCCACGCCGTCGAACGTGATTCTCCCGGCGGTCGGGTCGTACAGCCGGGGCAGGAGGTTCACGAGCGTGGTCTTCCCCGCCCCGGAGGGACCCACGATCGCGACCGTCTCCCCGCGGCGGATGGTGAGGTCCACGTTCTCGAGGACGGGCTCGTCGCCGTATCGGAAGGAAACGCTCTCGTAACGGATCGAGCGGGAGAACGCCGGGAGCGGCCGGGCGTCGGGCTTTTCCGGGATCTCGCTCTTCGAGTCGATCAGCTCGAACACGCGCTGCGCCGACGACAGCGCGAGCTGCAACGCCATGTTGACCTTCGTCACGTCCTTCAGCGGCTTGTAGAGCATCATGAGCGCGGCGAGGAACGAGACGAGGCCGCCGACCGTCATGCCACCCGAACGGATCTGTCCCGCGGCGTAAACGAAGATCGCGGAGAGAGCGATGCCCGCGATCACTTCCATCATCGGCGAGTTCAGGGCCTGGATCCGCACGGTGCGGCGGGTGACCCGGAAGTAGCGGTCGTTGGCGCGCGCGAAACGATCCGCCTCGAACCCCTCCATCCCGTAGGTCTTGATGACGCGATGTCCCCGGAGCGTCTCGGACAGGAGCGCCCCCATCTCGCCGATGCGCTCCCGCGACGAGAAGGTGGTCTTCCTCAGCCGGCGGGTGACCTCGACGATCGGGAGGAGGAGGATCGGCGCGAGGAGCAGAACGAACAGCGACAGCCTTCCGTTCAAAGACACGACGTACACGAGAACGAGCACGATCGTGACCGCCCCCTGGACGAAGTCGGCCAGGCGGGTGCCGAAGGCCGACTGGATGAGCTCGACGTCGGAGAGAAGGCGCGCGAGCAGGTCGCCCGTCGTCGAGCGCGAGTAGAAACTGGCGGACTGCGTGAGGAGCCGGCCGTACGCGTCGCGCCGCAGATCGCGCACCATCGAGAGGCCGATCCCGTTGAAGGCGAACTCCGAGAAATACGAGAAGACGTTCTTCGAGACGAGCGCCAGGAGGAGAAGGATCGGCACCGCGAAGCGGACCGGAATCCCCGCCGCCTCCGCCGCGGCCCGGGCCGAGGTGTAGAGCGAGTCGAGCCACCGGACGAACGGCCCGGCGCGCGCGGGAGCGCGGCCGAGTCCCGAAAACGCGGACGCGGCGCCCGAGCCGAGGACGTCGTCGATGATCTTGGTCAGCAGGAAAAGGAGGAGGACCGTCGAAAGCGAAACGATCGCCATCGCGCCGAAGGCGGCGAGCGCGCGGCCGCGGTAGGGCCGGAAGTAGGCGAGAAGGCGGCGGAACGGGCTCATCGACCGGCGGAGCTCCTGCGGATCGGGGACTCGACGACCTCCAGGACCGCGTCAGCAGCCCGCTCGCTTCCGCCGGGTGGACCGAGCAGTCCCTCCACGCGGGCGAGCGCCGCGCGCATCTTCGCAAGCCGGGTGGCGTCGTCCAGGAGCGCGGCGCCGTCGCGCTCGAGCCGCGCGGCATGGACCTGTTCCTGCAGCAGCTCGGGAACGACCTCCTCCCCCGCCACGATGTTGACGAGGGAGATCCAGGGGACGCGCACCAGTCTCTTGCCGATGGCGAAACTCGCCGCGGACGTCTTGTAGACCACGATCATCGGCGTGCCGCAGAGCGCGGCTTCCAGGGTCGCCGTCCCGGACGCCACGAAGGCGAGGTCCGTGGCCGCCAGCATCGGATAGTGGATCCCGGACGAGAACGAGAATCCCCGCTCGATCGCGCCGGGGAAGAGCTTGTCGGGCAGCCCCGGCGCGCGGAGCACGACGACCTCGAGCGGGAAGCGGCGTGACAGAGCGGCCGCGGCGTCGGCCATGGGCGCCCAGTGTCTTCGGACTTCGCCGACCCGGCTGCCCGGGAGCAGGGCGAGGCGGCGGCGGTCCTGTGGCGGATGTTCCGGGGGAAGCGACGCCAGCCCTTCGCTGACGTCGTCGACCAGGGGATGTCCGGCGCAGACCGCGTCGGCGCCGAGGCGGCGGTAGATCTCGGCTTCGAACGGAAAGAGAGTCACGATGCGGCGGGCCATCCGAGCGATGGAGCGGGCGCGACCCGCGCGCCACGCCCAGACCTGCGGGCTCACGTAGTAGACGAGGGGAACGGCCTCGCGGTGGAGCCGCCGCGCCAGGATTCCGTGGAAGTCGGGAAAGTCGATCAGGATCGCGGCGTCCGGCCGGGACCGGCGGGCCGCGTCGGTCAGCAGCTTCATCGCTCGCCAGAGCGCGGGCACCTTCTCGAAGACCTCCGAGATCCCGACGACCGAGAGCGCCTCCGAACGCGCGACGCGGTCGAGGCCCGCGGCCTCGAGTCGCGCGCCGCCCATGCCGAACGCCGTGAGCTCCGGCCGCCGGTTGCGGAGCGCCGCGAGCAGCCGCGCGCCGTGGAGGTCCCCGGACGCCTCGCCCGCGGAGATGAGGAGGTTCATTTGACCGTAAAACGTAAAACGGAAAACGTAAAACGAGAACTCCTCACGATTCCCGGTTCACGATCTCCGTTTCACGTTTCACGTTTCACGTCACCTCGGAAACGGGTACATCAGCCACGCCACGCCGAGGCCCCCCAGGAGAAGGGCCGCGAGCAGGATCGCGAAAAGTCGCCGCCGCTCGCGCGAGCCGTCTCTCCAGAGCAGAGCGAAGAACGCCGAGACGAGGAGCGCATAGACCGCCATGATCACGAAGTGGTCGGTCGGGAGAATTGCGGCGATCACTTTCTTCCGCTCCCGACGTCCCAGGCGTCCAGCATCAGCAGCAGGTTCATGAGGCCCGCGGTGAGGAGGTAGGCGCAGCCGTACTCGTAGGTCGGCGCGAGGATGGTCCCGCTCGGGTTGCTCGACAGCAGCCGGGCGCCGAGGTTCAGGAGTCCGGCCCCCGAAACCGCGAACGTGGCGAGGATGGACAGCGGCTGCGAGCGTTCGATCGTGTAGAGCCTCCCCTCGAAGGAGAGGCCGAGCAGGAACGTCGCGGTCACGATCAGAGCGTAGAGGAGCGCTGTCCGGCGGCGCCCGAGGTAGGCGTGGCCGAGGCCCGGAAAGATCCACGCGAGCAGAACGGCGACGCCCCGGTTCCCCCGCCGCACGGCGGCCTCCGCCGTCACGCCGGCGCTCCGAACAGTGGCGCGAGCCGCCGGCGCGTGACCGCGAGATCCTCCGGGACGACGCGGACGCTTCCGGCGACGGTCATGAAGTTCGTGTCTCCGTTCCAGCGCGGCACGACGTGGACGTGGTAGTGCGACTCGATCCCGGCGCCCGCGGCCGAGCCGAGGTTCACGCCGACGTTCAACCCGTCGGTCCGGTAGGAGTCCGACAGGATCTTCTCGCTGCGCGCCACCGTGGCGATCAACTCGTTCAGGGTCTCCGCGTCGGACTGCGAAAGGCGGGCGTGGTGCTCGTAGGGCGCCACCATCAGGTGTCCGTTGGTGTACGGGTACCGGTTGAGCAGGGTGAAGACCCGTCGGCCCCGATGCACGATCAGAGACTCCTCCTCGTTCGTGGAGGCCGCGGCCTCACAGAAAATGCAGCCTCCCGGTTTCTCCCCCACGAGGTACTCGTAACGCCAGGGGGCGAAGAGGACTTCCGGCATAAGCAGTTCTCAGTGCTCGGTTGTCAGTTCTCCGCTCGGAGGCTCCCACCGCCCGGCTGAGAACTGAGAACTGACAACTGATCGCTACTTATTGATCAGCTCCTTCAACTCCTTGCCCGGCTTGAAATACGGGATCTTCTTCGCCGGGACGGAGACCTTCACGCCCGTCTTCGGATTCCGGCCGATCCGCGCCCCGCGCTCGCGGAGACGGAACGACCCGAAGCCGCGGAGCTCGATCTTCTGACCCTGCTTGAGCGACCGGATGATCGCCTCGAAGATCGTATCCACGATCGACTCGGCCTGCTTCTTGGTGACGTCCGTCGCGACCGCAACGCGCTCGATCAGTTCGGCCTTCGTCATCGCAACGTCTCCAAACCCGAAACCCGGGTGAAGGCTATGACTTCGAAGGCGTCTCTTCCGCCTTCTTTCGGGTGCGTCGTTTCTTGGGCGCCGCCTCTTCGGTTTCGGCTTCGGCCGCGGTTTCCCCCGGTTCGGCGGCCTCGGGCGTCGGCGCGGGCTCCTCCGCGGAGGCGGAAACGGTTGCCGGCTCGGCCTCGGCGGTCGCGGCGACGGGGGCCGGCGCCGGCAGGGCCTGACCGCCCTCGTCGACCCCGGAGAGGCCGATCTTCATCTCCCCTTCGTCGATCCGCAGAATCCGGACGCGAACGGGGGCGCCCTCGTGGAAGTGCTCCTGGGGCTTGTCCCCCCGCGGCAGCGCGGTTTCGGAGACGTGCATCAGGCCCTCGACGAGGCCGTCCAACTGCACGAACACGCCGAAGTCGGCGACGCGGCTGACGATCCCGTCGAGCACCTCGCCCGGCTGGTGCCGGTCGCGGAAGGTCTGGAAGTCGTTGGGCTGGAATTCCTTGATCGAGAGTGAGATCCGACGGTTCTCCTCGTCGATCGACGTGATGATGGCCTCGACCTCGTCCCCCTTCTTCAGGACCTCGGAGGGGTGCTTGATCCGCTTGGTCCAGGACATGTCGGAGACGTGGACCAGCCCGTCGACGCCCTCTTCGATCTCCACGAAAGCCCCGAAGTCCGTGAGGTTCCGCACCTTTCCATGGACCCGGCTGCCGATCGCGTACTTCTGGAGGACCGACTCCCACGGATCCGGCAGCGTGTCCTTGAGCGAAAGCGAGATGCGCCGCGCGTCGGGGTTGACGTCCGACACGATCGCTTCGACCTGGTCGCCCGGCGAAACCAGCTTCGACGGGTTCTTGACCTTCTTGGACCAGGACATCTCGGAGACGTGGACAAGGCCCTCGACGCCCTCCTCGAGCTCGACGAACGCGCCGTAGTCGGTGACGTTGGTGACGCGGCCCGAGACGCGCGACCCGGCCGGGTAACGGCCCGGGACGTGCGCCCACGGGTCCTCGGTCAGCTGCTTGGTGCCGAGAGACACGCGCTCGGTCTCCCGGTCGAACTTCAGGACGACCACGTCGATCTCGTCGCCGACCTTCACGAGGTCGGATGGGTGGTTCACGCGTCCCCAGGACATGTCCGTGACGTGGAGGAGGCCGTCCAAGCCGCCCAGGTCGACGAACGCGCCATAGTCGGTCAGGTTCTTCACGACGCCGCGCAGGACGCGACCTTCTTCCAGGAGCTGCAGGGTCTCGCGTTTGCGGGCTTCCTGCTCGATCTCGACGACCGCCTTGCGCGACAGAACGATGTTGCCGCGCTTCTTGTCGACCGAAATCACCTTGAAATCGAGCTCCTTGCCGCGGAGCGACTCCAGGTTCTTGACCGGTTTGACGTCGACGAGGGACCCCGGCAGGAAGGCCTTGACCCCGATGTCGACGGCGAGGCCCCCCTTGATCCGGTCGATGACGCGGCCCCGGACGGTCGAGCCCGAGCGGTAGGAGCGCTCGACCTCGTCCCAGACCTTCATCTTCTCGGCTTTGTCCTTGGACAGAACGACATAGCCGTTCTGGTCCTCCGTCCGCTCGAGCAGGACGTCCACGGCGTCGCCCTCGTGGACGGTCACGTTGCCCGAGAAGTCGGTGAATTCGGCCAGGGAGATGATCCCCTCGGACTTGTAGCCGATGTCGACGATCACCTCGGAAGGCGTGATCGCGAGAACCCGCCCGCGGATGATCTGGCCCTCCTGCAGGTTCTTGAACGAGTTCTCGTATTGCGCCAGCAGGTGCTCGTACTCCTGCGGCGACAGTTCTTCTTCGGTTTGCATCGGTTCGGCTTGCCGACCCCCTTTGTCGTTTTCACCCGGCATGGGACAGGGATGACCCCCTCATAAGTCTCTGAAAACGCGAAATATACTTTGCGCCGTCGAACCGAGTCAACCGTTGCCGTTCCCGCCCGGCCCGGCGGCTTCCCCCCGCCGGATGCGCCCTTCCAGGTCGTCGACGATCTCCTCGATGCGCCGGGTGCCCGTATCGACCAGCGTGTAGCTCTCGTCGAAGGTCAGCGGCGAGTCCGAACGGGTCGAATCCGCGAGGTCGCGGCGCTCGATGTCCGCCAGGACGGTGTCGTAGCTCTGGGGCGTCCCCCGGTCCTTCAACTCGCGTGCCCGCCTCTCCGCCCGGACCGCGAGCGGGGCGGTCAGGAAGAACTTGTGGGGCGTGTCGGGGAAAACGCGGGTCCCGATGTCCCGGCCCTCGAGAACCCCCCCGCTCTTCGCGGCGAGGCGCCGCTGCAGGGACACCAGACGGCGGCGAACGGCCGGGATCGCGGAGACCGCCGACGCGTAGAGAGAAATCTCGGGAAGCCGGATGTCGTCGGTGATGTCCCGTCCGTCGAGGCGAACCCGCGTCTCGGCGCCCGAAACGTCGAGGTCGATCGTCGCGGCCTCGGCGATCGCGGCGACCGCCGCCGGCTCCTGCACGGGAAGGGCGATCCCCCGATCGCGCGCGGCGAGGCCGATCGCCCGGTACATCGCGCCCGTGTCGATGTACGGGACGTGGAGCCGGACGGCGAGCGCGCGGGCCACCGTCGACTTGCCGGCGCCCGACGGCCCGTCGATTGCCACGACCGGGCGCGAGCTCACTTCGCGGCGGTCCGGCCCAGCCTCTGCAGGCGCTCGACCTCGATCCGCAGGAGCGGCCGCCACGCGCCGGCGGCGAGTTCCGCGTCCCGGATCGGACCGATCGCCACCCGCTTCAGCTTCGAGACGGGATGCCCGATCGTCTCGAACATCCGGCGGATCTGGCGGCTGCGGCCCTCGGTGAGCACGACCTTCAGCCAGGAGTTGCCCTCTTCGCCCCGCGCCGTGGTCGAGACCCGCCGGATGTCGCAGGGCCGGGTCCTGCGGCCGTCGAGGAAGATCCCGCGGCGGAGCTTCGCGAGCTGCGCCTCGGTCGGGACGCCCGAGACCTTGACCTGGTATTCCTTCGTGCAGCCGGTGGACGGGTGGGTGACCAGGCGCGCGACGTCCCCGTCGTCGGTCAAGAGCAGAAGCCCCTCGGTCTGCACGTCCAGTCGTCCGACCGGCTTGACGCCGCGGCGGAGCCCCGGCGGCAGGAGGTCGAGCACCGTGTGGCGTCCCTCCGGGTCGTCGACGGTCGTGACGTAGCCGCGCGGCTTGTTGAGAAGAACGTACGACCGTGGCCCGGACCGCGGCTGGATTCTCTTGCCGTCCACGCGGACCGCGTCCGCCTGGAGGTCCGCGCGCTCCCCGAGCTGCGCGACCTTGCCGTTGACCTTGACGCGCCCCTCGCGGATCCACTCCTCCGCCTCGCGCCGGGACGCAAGGCCGGCTTCGGCGATCAACTTCTGCAGACGGACGGGGGGCATCGTTCAGCGCAATCGATCGGGGTCAGTCGTCCCTGTCGTCTTCGAGATCCCGGACGTCCTCGTCGTTTTCGTCGTCCTCGTCATCATCATCATCTTCGTCGTCGTCAGCGTCGTCTTCGTCGTTCTCGGCCTCGCCGGCCTCGGACTCCGGCGGCTCGGGGGCCGTCGACATTTCAGCGGGCGCCGGCGCGGCCGTTTCTTCCGATGCCACGGTCGCCGCGAGATCCTCGTCGAGCTCCTCCGGCTTCGGAAGGTCGTCGAGCTCGTTCAGCCCGAACCGGACGAGAAAGTCGCGCGTCGTGCGGTAGAGGAAGGGGGTTCCGACGACGGGCTTGCGACCCGCGGTCGTCACGAGCTTCTTCTCCAGCAGCGTGGTCAGAACGCTCGAGGAGTTGACGCCCCGGATCTCCTGGATCTCGGGAAGCGTGATCGGTTGTCGGTACGCGACGATCGCAAGCGTCTCGAGGGCCGCGAGCGAGAGGCGGCTCCGCTCCGTGACCTCGTGGTACTTCCGCAGGAGCGAGTCGAACTCGGGACGGGTGACGTATCGCCATCCTCCCGCGACGCTCTCGAGCCGGATCCCGCGCTGGGGTGCGTCCGCTTCCTCGGCGAGCTGGGCGAGGGCCGCGGCGACCGCCTCCGGAGTGGCTTCGAGGACCTCGGCGAGCTCGGCGGCCCGGATCGGACGCGCCGAGGAAAAGAGGAGCGCCTCGAGCTGGGGGCGGATCCGGCGGACGCTCGACTCCCGGGGACGCGGCTCTTCCGCCGCCGGGGCCGGAGCGTCGCTTTCCCTGACCTCTTCCACGTCAGGCGTAAGTATCCCGCACGTCCGCCGCCGAGAAGGGGACGTCCGTGCGCGTCACGTGGATCTCCCCGAAAGCCGACTTCTGGAACGCCCGCGCGACGCCCAGGCGGATGAGCTCGAGCGTCGCGAGAAACGCGGTGACCGCCTCCGCCCGGAACTGCATCTCGCCGAAAAAGTCGAGGAGCGGCAGCGTCCGCCTCTCGTCCAGCCGCGCGAGGAGATCGAGCATTTTCTCGCGCACCGAGAAGCGCTGGTGCCGGATCTCGAGCGCCGCCGGATGCGCCAGCCGGTACCGCTCGGTCGCCTGCCGAAAGGCGCCGATCAGGTCGAAGAGCGAGACCTCCAGGGTCTCGCCGTCGGGTGACGGCGGCGGCGACGTCGCCGGCCGCGGCCAGAGCCCGGCGCGCAGGGCGTCGACCTCGTGGAGCGTCTCGGCCGCATCGCGGTAGCGCTGGTACTCGGCCAGGCGCCGCGCGAGGTCTTCCAGCGGACTCTCCTCGGCGGCGCCGGGCGGCCGCGGCAGCAGCATCCGGGACTTGATGTAGATGAGCTCCGCCGCCATCGCCACGTATTCCGAGGCGACGTCGAGGTCGAGCTCGCGCATCGTGTCGAGGTACGCCGTGTACTGCTCGGTGATCTCGGCGATCGGGATGTCCGTGATCGAGACCTGGTTGATTCGGATGAGATGCAGGAGGAGGTCGAACGGCCCGGCGAAGGCGTCGATGGCGATCGGCGGGAGGGCGCGCTCGACGGGGTCGTCGGACGTCACGGCTCCGGGCTCAGCCGAACGGCTTCGCGCACCTTCTCCATCGTCGCCTCGGCGACGGCGCGGGCCTGCCCGTCGCCGGCGTGCAGGACGTCGCGCACGACGTCGCGGGACGACGACAGGAGGTCCGCCCGCCGCTGCCGGATCGGCTCCAGCGCCGGGTTCATGTTCGCGATGAGGTGCTTCTTGCAGTCTACGCAGCCGCGAGCGGCCGTGCGGCACTCGCGGTCGACGATCGCGACCTCCTCCGGCGGCGAGAAGAGGACGTGGAACGGAAAGAGGTTGCAATGATCGGGGTTGCCGGGATCCTGGCGGCGCACGCGGGCGGGATCGGTCACCATCGCCATCACCTTTTCGCGGACGCCCTCAGCGGACTCCGTGATTCCGATGGTGTTGTTGTACGACTTCGACATCTTTCGACCGTCGACGCCGTTGACCTTCGGCGTGGGCGTGTGCAGCGCCTTCGGCTCCGGGAACACCTCGCCGTAGAGGCTGTTGAAACGCCGCACGATCTCGCGGCAGATCTCGAGGTGGCTCGCCTGGTCCTCACCCACCGGGACGAGGTTCGCGCGGTAGATCGCGATGTCCGCGGTCATCAGCACCGGGTAGCCCAGGAAGCCGTGGGTGGCGAGGTCGCGGGACCGCAGCGCCTCGATCTGGTCCTTGTAGGTGGGAACGCGTTCCAGCCATCCGAGCGGCGTGATCATCGAGAAGTACAGCGCGAGCTCGGCGTGCTGCGGGATCCGCGACTGCAGGAAGACCGTCGCCCGCTGCGGGTCGAGCCCCACCGCCAGCCAGTCGAGCACGGCGTCGCGGGTGTGGGCGGCGAGCGTCGCCGTGTCCGCGTAATCGGTCGTCAGCGCGTGGAGGTCCGCCACGAAGAAGAAGCACCGGTACTTCCCGGAGTTCTGGAGATCGACCCAGTTCTTGACGGCCCCGAAGTAGTTGCCGAGGTGAACCCGTCCGGTCGGCCGCAGACCGGACAGAACGACCGGCTCGGTCATGCGACGCCCTCGAACACCAGGGCGTAGACGACCAGGAGGACGGGCCGGAGGACCCGGGAGAGGAAGCCGCTGTAGAGAAGAAGGATGAGAATGATGAACCCGAAGGGCCGGATCGTCGCGTACAGGCGCGCAACCGAGCCGCCGAACAGGGAGATCACGACGCCGCTGCCGTCGAGCGGCGGAATCGGAATCAGGTTGAAGATCGCCAGGACCACGTTGACCAGGAGGAACTGGAAGAGCACGTAAGTCACGGGCGCGAGAGCGCCGGCGGCGAACCGCTCCCCCTGGATCGCGGAGAGCAGGTCGGCCATCGCGTTTGGAGCGCCGGCCCGGATCCCGATCAGCGCGAGCAGGGCGATCGAGGCGAGCAAGAGGTTGGATACGGGTCCGGCCGCGGACACCACCAGGTTCGCGAGCCGCGGGTTGCGCGTGTTGCGGAGGTCGACGGGGGTCGGCTTGGCGGCCCCGAAGATCATCCTTCCCGCGGAGAGGATGTACATCAGGGCCGGCAGCAGCACGCTGCCGAAGGGGTCGAGATGGCGCAGCGGGTTCAGGCTGATCCGCCCGAGGTCCCGCGCCGTCGTGTCGCCGAAGCGGAGCGCGGCATACGCATGCGCCGACTCGTGGAACGAGATGGCGAAGAGAATGACGGCGAGCTGAATCGCGAAATCGACGACTTTGAACGCCACTTCCGCGACTATAACTGCTTGTTGAGGGTCCAGTTAGAAGGATGGCAACCGACGCGAGGACAGCGTCCTACGCCTCGACTGCGATTTCGGCCGGGCGGACGGATTGCCGGTGGTGCGAAACCTTTCCGCCCCCGTCCCGTCTCCCTCCTCGAGCGTGACGGCGTGGCCGGCGGATTGATCGACGACCGGGTGCTCCTGGAACGGATCCGCGGCGGCGACGCGAGCGGGGCCGAGGAGCTCTTCGAGCGCTACGCCCCCGCTCTCCTGCGGTTCGCGAGCCGGATGCTCTCCGATCGCGAGACCGCCGAGGAAGTGACGCAGGAGGTATTCGTCAAGGTGATCTCGAGGGCTCATCAATACGACGGGCGGGCGGCGGTTTCGTCATGGCTCTTCGCCATCGCCGCGAATGCCTGCCGCGACCGGAGGCGCCGCGACCACCGCGCGAGCGTCGTCCCGCTCGAGGCCGTGGCCGAGCTCCCGGCCCGCGGCGAAGGGGTCGAGGCCCGACTGGACGGCCGCCAGCGGCGGGACGCCGTGCGCCGCGCGCTCCAGGGCCTTTCCGAGGAGCAACGCGAGGCCCTCGTCCTCGCCCGGTACCACGAGCTCCCCTACTCCGAGATCGCCGGCATCCTCGGCATCTCGGTGGGGGCGGTCAAGACCCGAATCTTCCGCGCCGTCGAGACGCTCAAGGCGCGATTCTCCGAAGGAGAGACCCGATGGAATGTCGTGAACTGACGAACCGCGCGATCGATCGCCTGGTCGGCGAGGCGACGGCCGCCGAGCGCGAGGATTTCGACCGGCACGTCGCGGACTGCCCGGGGTGCGCCGCGGCGCTCTCCGGGATCGAGGAGACGTGGGCGGCCCTCGGCTCCGACCCGGACGCCGTGGTGACTCCCGAGTTCCGGTCGCGCACGATCGCGCTCCTCTCCGACGAGGTCGATCGCCGCCGCATCCGCGAGTTCCGTCCCCGGTCGCGGGCGCTGCAATACCTGTCCCGTGCGGCGGCGCTCCTCGTGGCGGCCGCGGCCGGGTTTGCCGTCGCCCGCGGAGGTCTGCGGCCCGCCCGCCCCGGCGCGGCGACGTCCGCGATTGCCGGAGGCGCGGCAGCGCGGACGGCGCCGGACCTCGCGGAGAATCCCCGCCTTTCCAACGTGGCCTACCGCACGGATCCGGACGGACGGGTCGGCATCGAGTTCGACTCGACGACGCGCCACTCCGTGGTCGGGCGTCCCGACGACCCCGAGGTCTCGACGCTCCTGGCGTATCTCCTCTCCCGCAACTCCGAGACCGCGGGCGAGAAGTCGCGGGCCATCGAGCTCGTTTCCGGGCGTTACGGCGCCGGAGCCGGCGCGGCGTCGCCCGAGATCGTCCGCGCCCTGGCTGCGACGCTGAAGCACGACCGCAACCCCGGCGTCCGCAAGAAGGCGGCCGAGGCGCTCGCGTCCTTCCGTTCGACGCCCGAGATTCGGACCGCTCTGCTCGAAGCGCTCGCGAACGACCCGAACCCCGGAGTCCGTCTCGTGGCGGTCGAGGCGCTCGCGGCGTCGGCGCGGGAAGCGCCGGACGCGAAGACGATCCAGTCGCTGCGCGAGAAGGCGGTCGACCCGTCGGAGAACGGCTTCGTCCGCGCGCGCGCGGCGTCGGCGTTGAAGGCGATCGACCTGTGAGCCTGCGTAACCGAACCGGCGCGGTGGCGTCTCTCTGGGGGATGGGACCTTCCCGGATGACGACGAACCACGCAGACCGAACGGACCGGGTGGTCCTCTGGATCCTGCTCGCGCTGGGGACGTTGATGATGCTGGCCGCCGGCGTCGCGCGCGGCGACGAGACGGCACATCGCACCGACCGGATCAACGCCACTCTCCCGCCCGGCTCCGTGCTGCGTATCGAGAACGTCTCCGGCGACATCGTCGCGGCGCCCGGCCCCGAGTTCTCGGCGGTTGCGACGGTCGTCGTGGTTGCGCCCACGAAGGCGCGCGCCGAGGAGGTTCTGCGTGACATCCGCTTCGTCCAGGTGCGGGACGGCAACGAGCTCGCGATCCAGGCCCGCTGGGGCGACCGCGCCTGGCGATTCGGGAGCGGCCGCTGGTCCCGGTTTCGGGATTTCCCGCGCTGGGGGGACGCGCGCGTCAACGCCCGGTTGGAGGTGAAGGTTCCTCCCGGAGTCGTCGCGAGGCTCGAGACGGTCAACGGGGATGTGCAAGCCCGCGACCTCGACGGGGACGTCCGCCTGCGGACGGTCAACGGGGCGATCGAGGCGTCCGGGGTCCGGCGATCGCTCGACGCGCAGACCGTCAACGGCAACGTCGTGGCGACAGCGCTCGCGATTCCGGCCGGGCGGTCGCTCGAGCTCGGGACCGTCAACGGCGCGGTCCGCCTGACGCTTCCGAAGGACTCGCGGTTCGACTTCAGCGCCTCGACGATGCACGGGTCGATCTCGTCCACGTTCGCCCTCCCCGCCAAAGCCGAGGCAGGCGACCGGGAAGTGATCCGGAAAAGACTCCGCGAAGATCGTCACGGCCGGCGCATCGTCGTGACCCAGGCCGGAGAGGACGGAAAGGTCGTCGACCTGCGCGACCTCGAGAAGGAGCTGGAGGACTCGATGCGCGACGTCGACGTCGAGATCCGCCGCGCCACGGACTCCGTCGAAGACGGGGTCCGCGAGGGAATCGAGGACGGCGTGCGCGAAGGCGTCCGCGGGACGCGCGAAGGAGAGCGCGGGGTGCGCGAGTTCTGGATCGTCGATCCGCGCCGCTCCTACTCGGGCAAGGTCGGAGAGGGCGGAGGGCGGGTGAAGCTCTCCGCGCTGAACGGGGGAATCGTCCTGCTCGCCGGCGGCACCCGCGCCGAGGACGCGAAACCACTCGTTTCCGGAAGGCGGTCGTTCGCGGTCACGGTCCCGAAGATCGAGGTCCACGTGCCCGAGATCCGCGTCCAGGCTCCGAACGTCGATGTCAACGTCCCGCCGATCGACGTCCGCGTCCCGGAGGTCCGGGTTCGCAGGCACGAGGTCGTCGTGACCGACGGGAAGATGGGCATGCCCGCGCGCGTGATGGTCCTCCCGCCGGCCGACACTCCGGTGGTGCGCGGCAACGTGGCCGGCGACTTTCTCGCGACCAGCGGAACGAGCAGTTACCGGATCGGCGACGTGTCCGGAAAGGTCCGGATCCTCACCCACTCCGGGGAGATCCAGGTCGGCTCGATCGGAAGCGGGGCGGAGGTGAAGACGCTCGGCGGAGACATCGAGCTCGGCCCTATCCGGGGCGACCTCGCGGCGCAGACGCTCGCCGGCAACGTCCGCGCGATCTCGGTGGCCGGGACGGCGCGGGTGGAAACCTCCGGCGGCGACATCCGGATCGACCGGGTGGAGGGCCCGCTCACGGCGCGCACCGGAGGCGGCGACATCGTCGTGCCTCTGGTGATCGGCGGGGTGGATGCCCGCACGGCGGGGGGCGACGTCCAGATCGCGGTTGCCGGCCGACAGCTCCGAGAGGGCGTCTCGATCATCAACGGCGGCGGCGACGTCAACCTGACGCTCCCCGCCGACTTCCGCGGCAATGTGGAGCTGACCGTGACCGACGCCGACCCGGAAGAGATCCCCATCCGTTCGGACTTTCCGGAGATCACGATCTCCCGGCGCGAGGGGACGGTCAAGGCGACCGGCGCGGTGAACGGCGGCGGGCAGAAGGTCCGGGTGCAGACGACTTCAGGAGCGATCCGCCTGCGGCGCGGACCGGCCGCGTCGAAATAACCGTAACCGCGGGCGCCTGTCCCGCGTCCTAAGACTGAACGCATCCCTCCTTTGGGCGCGGCGCGAGTCGCGCCCCTCTTTTTGGACCCGGGCAGGTGGTCGATCCGGCGCCCCGCCTGCCGAACCCCGGTGATACTGTTTTCGCCACTTTTTCGGTGCGCGAGGCGGAAACCACTGCGGACCAGAGATCGTCTCGCCGAACCGAGACTTTGCGATGGAGGGCAGGATGAAAGCATCGAGGATATCCGCAAGTGCCCGGGGTTCGGTCGTCGGTTTCGCCGGCGCGGCCCGTCCGCCGTCATCCTTCGCGGTGCGGCTCTGTCTCGTCGCGCTGTTCGGCGTGCTCACCGGCTCGGTGGCCCGTGCTATCGACATTCCTCTCCGGAATTGGTCCCCTCCGGGAATTGCCCGGGGCATCACGACCCAATCGGACATCACCCTGCCGATCCCGTTCATCGGGCTGCAACCGTGCCGGCTCGTCGACACACGCGGCAACGGAGCGCCCTTTACCGGCGGCAAGTTCGCGGCGGGTGAGTCGAGAGACTACGTCCTGGCCGGCGTCTGCGACATCCCGGTCACGGCAAAGGCCATCTCGCTGAACGTGACCGTGACCGAGACCGACGGGGCTGGCTTCCTGTCGGCCTACCCGAACGGAACTCCCTTCCCCGGTACCGCGACGCTCAACTACACCGCCTCGGGAGTGACCATTGCCAACGCCGCCATCGTGCCGCTCGGCTCCCCCGTCAGCGGGCCCGGCATCACGGTCACGGCCGGGGTATCCGGAACGCACGTGATCATCGATACGAACGGCTACTTCTCGGGGCAGCCGGCTTCGGGCCTTCCCCTGGCTGTCGTTGCGAACAACAGCGGCTGGGCAATCACCGGGACGAACTTTTACAACGACAACCGCGCGATTGGCGTGGGCGGCTATGCCATCAACACAACCGCGGACTCCGCGGGAGTATTTGGAAGGATCGGGCTCGCCTTCCCGGTCCTGGGGTGCTGCGGACCGGCGGGCGTCCGGGGAGAGAGCCCTCACGTCGGGGTCCTGGGGCTCGGAAAGGACCTGGGCGCCGCCGGGCGGATCTACGACGATGCCGGGAACACGCTCGCCGGCGGGGACCTGGGAGTCCGCGTGAACGCGACGATCACCTACGGCGTTCAGGGAGTCAGCCTGACGAACGCGGTCGGATCGGCCGGGGTCAAGGGAGTGGACCACTCCGGGGAGCCGAACCCCGGCTCCGTCTGCTGCGGGATCGCCGGCGTACGCGGAGTCAGCCTGTCGCACACCGGCGTCGACGGAGTTTCGCGGGACGGGGTCGGCGTCGTCGGCTGGAACAAGGACGGCGCGGGCTCGACTCTCGCCTGGGGAGCTCTCGGCGCGAGCGACACTCTCGGCATCGCCTTCGTCAACGGAATCGCGGGGACCGGCACGAAGTCCTTCGTCGAGCCGCACCCGACCGACGCCTCCAAGGCCATCCGGTACGTCTCCTTGGAAGGAAACGAGGCCGGCACGTACTTCCGGGGGCGCGCGAAGTTCGAGCGCGGCCTGGCCCGGATCCCGGTGCCCGAAGACTTCCGGCTGGTCACCGACCCCGAGGGGCTCACCGTCCAGATCACACCGATCGGCGAGATGGCGAGCGTCGCGGTCGTGCGCGTCGGCCTCGACGAGATCGTCGTCAAGAGCTCCCGCAACGTCGAGTTCTTCTACGCGGTCAACGGCGTGCGGCACGCCTATCGGGACTGGCAGCCGGTCGTCTCATCGCTCGACTTCTTCATGCCCGAGTCGCCGGACCAGAAGCTTCCGGCGTACTTCAATCCGGAGGAGAGAAGAAGACTGATCGCGAACGGGACCTACAACGCCGACGGCACCGTCAACGTCGAGACGGCCGAGCGCGTCGGATGGACCCGGATCTGGAGGGAGCGGAGGGAAACCGAGGAAGCCGCGGTGGCTCGGGCCCGCGCGAGCAACCCCCTGGAAGACTCGGGGACCGCACCGTAATCGCCGACGATCGGGACCCGGCTCCGAAACGGGTTCCTCCTCCTCGGGCGCGACGCGAGTCGCGCCTTTTTCTTGCGGGATGCCCGGACGTCCCCCGGGCGGCTCCGGTTCATCCCGGGTTCATCCCTCCGGCGAAAGGATGAACCGAGTGAACGCGGCCGTCGTGCCGCGCGAGAGAAGACGGGAGGTTTCGATCCGTCGAGGAGGTCCGATGAACGTCCGCGTCAAGTCTCTGTTGGGAACTTGTCTCGTCCTGCTCCTGGTGTCGGGCGGAGTCGGCTCGGCCGCCGGGAAGAAGGACAAGGTCGATCTGAATACGGCGTCGGCGAGCGAGCTGGAGGCGCTGCCCGGAATCGGTCCGGCGCTCGCCAAGAAGATCATTGACAACCGCCCGTACTCGTCGGTTGCCGGACTGTCGAAGGCCGGGGTGTCCGACGCGACGATCGGCAAGATCCGCGGGATGGTGACGGCCAGCCGCTCGCGCGCGGAGGCGCCGAAGGCCGAGCCGGTCGCGAAGAAGGAGACGCGGGAATCGTCCCGCTCGACGGCGAAATCCGAGGCGAAGTCCGAGGCGAAGTCCGCGCCCCCCGCCCGCGGCGAAAAGCTCGACGTCAACACGGCGTCGGCGAGCGAGCTGGAGGCGCTGCCCGGAGTCGGCCCCGCGACCGCGAAGAAGATCGTGGCGAACCGGCCGTACTCCTCGATGTCGGACCTCGAGCGGGCCGGCGTCTCGGGCGCGCTTCTCGACAAGATCCGCCCCTCGATCAAGGTCGGCCGCGCGGAAACGGCGTCGCGGGCCTCCGAAAAGAAGGCCGAGACGACGACGGCCCGCGAGCCCGCGCGCACCGAGAGCCGCGAGAAGCCCGCGCCGGCGCCGGCGGCGAAGAGCGAGGCGCGCCCGGCCTCGAGCGGCCCCGTCGACCTGAACACCGCGACGGTGGCTGAGCTCGAGGGGCTGCCCGGAATCGGTCCGGCGTACGCGAAGCGGATCGTGGACAACCGTCCCTACGCGTCGGTCGCGGATCTTTCGAAGGCCGGGGTCCCGGCGTCCACCATCGACAAGATCCGGTCGCAGGTCCGCGTGGCGCCGTCGCGCGCCGCCCGGTCCGAGTCGAGCGACTCCCCGGTTGCCTACCAGCCCCCGCCCGCTCCCGGAATGGTCTGGGTCAACCTCGACACGAAGATCTTCCACCGCGAGGGGGACCGCTGGTACGGCCGCACGAAGCACGGGAAGTACATGACCGAAGCGCAGGCCCTGCGCGAGGGCGACCGCGTCTCGCACGCGAAGGGAGAGCCCGAGAAACCCTAGCCACCGAAGTTCTCCGAGACCACAAGGGCCCGCGTTCGCGCGGGCCCTTTCTTTTCGTAAAGGTACGGTCGCGCGCGCGAACCCTATGGAGAGGAAACTGTGGCGCCGATGGTCGGTGTCGCGAACTCGTCCGAAATAGTAGTGACGTGACTGAGACTCTGCTCGTCCACCGTTACCACTACGTAGCGATTGAGATCCGGTGTCAGGCCGGTCCCGAAGCAGCTCTTGCCCAAAGGGTTGTCGGTCAGACCCTGAACCTGAATGACCGAATTCGGTCCGACCGACACGATCTGTTCACCGACGAGTGAGTCGTCGCAACCTGCGCGAAACTCAACCCGCGCAGTGGCTACTTCC
>Ga0105249_10001465_pt1 | contig 20693 bp, 19 predicted proteins | sample KBSS44metaG_FD_81522 | JGI IMG/M metagenome (GOLD analysis project Ga0105249, IMG submission 81522) | Switchgrass rhizosphere microbial communities from Kellogg Biological Station, Michigan, USA - KBS S4-4 metaG | ecosystem: Host-associated > Plants > Roots > Rhizosphere > Soil | place...
CCCACGTGGCACAGGCTTTCAGCCTGTGCGGGGCTTTTTAGCAGCCGCGCTAGCTGCGGGCTCGCTCTTCGGGCAGTCCTTCTACCTCCCGAGCGACGCCGTCCCCCGGAAAGAAACCGTCCAGCTCACCGTTGATCCGGCGCGCGAGACCTTTGAAGGCTCGGTCTCGATCGACGTCGAATTGAAAGCCCTCGCTTCCATCGTCTGGCTGAACGCGAAGAACCTGACCATCGGTTCGGCGTTCATCGAGCAGGGAGACACGGTGCGTCCGGCCAAAGTCCTTCCCAGTTCCGACGAGCGCATCGGAATCGATGGCGGGCAGCCACTCACGGGTGCCGTAACGATCCGAATCGCCTACCAGGGCCGCCTGGACGACAAAGCTTTGAGTGGTCCATATCGCCGCAAGGTCGAAGGCGAATGGTATGCCTATTCGACTTTCGCTCCCATCGAGGCCCGCCGGGCGTTTCCATGTTTCGACGAGCCGCGTTTCAAAGCTCCCTGGGATATTTCGATCCGCGTGAAACGCGAGCACAAGGCTTTTTCCAACGGGCGCGAGTTGTCGGAGACCGAAGAACCCAACGGCTGGAAGCTGGTGAAATTCGCCACCACCGAACCGCTGCCTGCCGAGATGGTCGCATTCGCCGTCGGGCCGTTTGATGTGTACGACGGCGGCGTCGCCGGACAGGGAACTCCAGTCCGGGTGATCACAGCGAAAGGGCACGCCGAGGAAGGTCACGCCGCCGCGCAGGCGACCGCTGCTGTGTTGCCGCGCCTGGAAGCATACACCGGAATTCCGTATGCCTTCGGAAAGCTCGATCATCTTGCGTTGCCTGCCGGCGCTTTCGGGGCCGTCGAGAATCCTGGATTGATCACCTACCGCACGCGCAATCTGCTGGCGTCTGCGAATCAGGAGACCGCCGCGTTTACGCGCAATCTTCGTTCACTGCAGGCTCATGAGATCGGTCATCAGTGGTTCGGCAACCTGGTGACCCAGGCTTCCTGGGATGATGTCTGGCTCAGCGAAGGCTTCGCCACCTGGATCTCCGCCAAGATGATGGATCAGGAGGAGCCGCCGGAACGCGTGCATCTTGCCGCGATCGCCGCGCGCGAACGAATGATGGCCGTGGACAACCCAACGCGCTCGCGTCCGGTGCGAATTGCGGTGAATGGCCGGGATACTGCGCGCGATGTGTACAATCGCGTGGTCTACGAGAAAGGTGCGGCGATTCTGTTGATGCTCGAAGGCTGGCTGGGTGAAGATCGCTTTCGCAACGGACTGCGTGCTTATCTGAACGAACATCGATTCGGCAATGCAACAACGGATGATTTGGCGGCTGCGCTGCGGGCAGCGTCCGGTAACGACACGTCACGGGTGCTGAACACGTTTCTGAACACCACCGGCGTCCCCGAGCTGCGCGGTCAACTGCTGTGCGATCGCGATTCCGCGCCCCGACTGCGAGTGATGAAATCGACCCCAGGCTCGGTTCCCGTTTGCTGGCGAGCCGACCGTGTGGCTTCGTCGTGCACCGTACTCGAAGGGCCGTCCACGGAAATCGCGCTGCCTACGGGAACCGCCTGCCCGGCATGGTTTTATCTGAATTCGGGTGGCACGGGGTATTACCGGACACGTTGGACTCAAGCTCCCTTGCTAGCGCTACGGGAGCTTACGGATGCGGAGAAACTGACGCTGGTGTATGACCTTCGCGCGAGCAAGAATGCTTCGGCTCAAGCAACACTTGCGCGTCTTGCCGGCGATGCTGAACCGGAAATTTCTAGCGCGGCGCGGGAAGCACTAAAGTAGCGATGCGGCCGTTGGTGCCTACGGCGAATGCACCCACGGCGTTGTAGCCTTCGTTGCCGAAACTCTTCCAACTCTTCCCTCCGTCGGAGGAGTAATCGGAGCCGGAAGTTCCCACGGCGATACACAGGCTCGAATCACGGCACCAAACCCCCGACCGGTAGCCGCTTGGCGATGGACCGGAGGGACCAGTCCAGGTCTTTCCTCCGTCCGCCGTGACAGCCACATTATGTGCGGATTCCTCGGGTTTCATGTAATCTCCGCCCACCGCGACGCCGTGCAGCGCGTCGTAGAACGACAGCGAGAGAATCCCTGCGTTCGCTGAATCGTGGCGAATCGGCGTGGTGGCGACCGACCACGTCTGTCCGCCATCGGTTGAATGAAACACGCGAGCCGCGCTTACGCCCGTCGCGAACCACACTTCCCGAGTGCCTCGCGTGAACACACAGGTGCCGCTCGCGGCAAACGCATGTTCGTCGTTGATCGCCGAAGGACCTTTAAGCTTCTGCCAAGTGGCCCCATCGCCCGTGATCATGATGGTGAACCGGCCGTCGCCTCCCGACACCGGATCGCCGACGATAATTCCGTGAGTCGGGTCCCAGAAACTCATGCAATCCCAAAAACCTTTTGGTTCGAGGTTGGTGGTAAGCAGCGCCCAGGTTGCACCGGCATCGGTTGACTTGTAGATCCGCGATTGCGGACCCTGGCCCGAGCTCAGTACGAATACATTACGGTCATCCACGGCCTCGATATCGCGGAAGCTAATGTCGGCCACGCCGCGCGGAGCCACATCGCGCCAAGTCTTCCCGCCATCGGCCGACTTGAGCACGGTGCCTTTGTCGCCGCTTGCCCAGAGAGTCTGCCCCTTGGCGCTGACACCCCGCAGATTCGCGGTCGTGCCGCTGGTGAGCGGCGTCCACGATTGGGCCGCCGCCGACAAACCGATTGCGAAAAGAAATTTCCACACGACCATCATTGTAGTCAACACTAGAGTGATGGACAGCCCTCCCGTCGCCCCTCCTATAGCAAAGACGGTACCCGTTTCCACAACTTTGTTCGGCGACACCCGCACGGATCCCTACGCCTGGCTGCGCGATCGCACCGATCCCGACACGATCAAATACCTGGAAGCCGAGAACGCCTACACCAAGTCGATGATGAAATCGACCGAAGAGCTGCAATCGAAGCTTTACGCGGAGATGCTCGCCCGGATCAAGCAGACCGACCTCAGCGTCCCGGTTAAGCGCGAAGAATACTTCTACTACACGCGCACGGAGGAAGGAAAGCAGTATGGGATTTACTGCCGCAAAAAAGGGTCTCTCGAATCCGCGGAAGAGATTTTGCTGGACGGAAACGTCTTGGGTGAGGGCCAGAAATATTTTCGCGTCGGCAACTTTGCGGTAAGCCCCAACCATCGGCTGCTGGCCTATTCGGTGGATTTCGAGGGCGACGAGATGTACACCATCCGGGTGCTGGATCTCGAGACACGCGTTCTACTGGCGGATGAGATTCCCAACACCTACTACACGCTCGAATGGGCTAACGACAATCGGACGTTCTTTTACACGACGCTCGACGCGGCCAAACGTCCGCACCAGGTGTATCGCCACACGCTGGGCGCTGCGGACAATTCCCTAATTTATCAGGAGCATGACGAGCGTTACACGCTGGCGCTCGAGAAAACCTCCAGCCGCGAATTCATCCTGATCAATATCGGCAGCTCGTTGACCTCCGAAGTTCGCTACGTCAACGCGGGCCGCCCATATGAGCCGTTCGAGACCGTGCTGCCGCGCGTCCAAGGCGTGGAATACGATCTCACGCATCACCTTGGACAGAGCGGTGACTCGTTCTACATCCGCACCAACGACAACACCCGGACGTTTCGCGTGGTGCGCGCCCCGGTCAGCGATTCATCCCGGCCCAATTGGCAAGATTTCCTGCCGAAGCGCGACCGGATTACGGTGGAAAGCGTTCATGCGTTCCGCGACTACCTGGCGATTGAGGAGCGCGACCGCGGGCTCAGCCAGGTCCGGATTCATCATTTTCCCACCGGCCAGGATCACACCATCGAGTTCCCCGAACCGGTGTATTCGGCCGATCTGGGTCCGAACGCCGAATTCGATACCAAGACTCTGCGCTTCCATTACACCTCGCTAGTCACGCCGGCCTGCGTTTTCGATTACGACATGGAAACCCGCGGGCGCGTGCTCAAGAAGCAGCAGGAAGTGCTGGGAGGATACGATCCAGGTCAATATCAGTCGGAACGTGTTTACGCCAAGGCGGCGGACGGCACGGAAGTGCCGATTTCGATCGTCTATAAAAAAGGTTTTCACCGGGATGGTTCGGCGCCCCTGCTGCTCTATGGCTACGGCTCCTACGGCATCAGCATCGATCCGACATTCAGCTCCGACCGGCTCAGTCTGCTCGATCGTGGGATCGTTTACGCCATCGCGCACATTCGCGGCGGCGGGGATCTTGGCAAGCCCTGGCATGAAGACGGCCGCCTCCTGGTCAAGATGAATACTTTTACCGACTTCATCGCGTCCGCCGAATATTTGATTGCCGAAAAATACACCTCGTCGGCGCGCCTGGCGATTATGGGGGGCAGCGCCGGCGGGCTGCTGATGGGGGCGGTCGCCAATCTAAGGCCCGATTTATTCGCCCTGATCGTCGCCAACGTTCCCTTTGTCGACGCGCTGAACACCGAGCTCGACGCCACGCTGCCTCTCACGGTCGGCGAATGGGAGGAATGGGGGAATCCCGCCGAGAAACAGTACTACGACTACATCAAGTCCTACGCCCCGTATGAGAATGTCGAGGCGAAAGAGTACCCGAAGATCCTGGTCACGGCTGGGTTAAACGACCCGCGCGTATCCTATTGGGAACCTGCGAAATGGGTGGCCAAATTGCGTGCGCTTAAGAAAAATAACGGTTTGTTGTTACTGAAGACCGAGATGGGCAGCGGGCATTTTGGAGCGTCCGGCCGGTATGAGCGCTGGAAGGAAATCGCTTTCAACTACGCCTTCATCCTGCACGCGCTGGATTTGGAAATCGCGCCTTAAGTGGGTGATTCTAAGGTAAAGCTCATCGGAAAGCGGCCGATTCTATTGGAAGGAGTACTCATGCGCTCTCTTGCACTCATTTCGTCTTTCCTTATCGGCACCGCGGCCTTCGCTCAAGTTCCTGCACAGGACTGGAGGTTTGCGCAACCCGGAGCCACGCTGGTGGGAGGCTTCCGCATCAAGGCGGTGCTCGATTCCCCGCTGGTGAATACTCTGATCTCGCAGGCCGTCGCCAAAGATCCTTCCGCCAGCATGATGGTCGGGTTGATGCGATCGGCAGTGGGGGGAGTCACGGAATTTCGCTTCTCCGTTCGCGATATGGGGAAGGGCAAGGATCCGGACGTGCTGGCGTTAGTGACCGGCGTGATGGACGAGGCGATCGTGGGCGCCCTCACACAAGGAAAGACACAAAGCAAGACCACAGTCCGCCGCATCGATGCGAACACGATTTTGGTCGGCGAGGGCCAGTCGCTGGAAGACGCAGCGGCCCGCATGAGCAAGCCGGCGACCGGGCTCCAGGCGCGCTGGCTCGATCGCAGCAAAGCTCTGGGGAACGACGATATCTGGCTGGCGGGGACGCTTCCAGAGCTTCCCGGGATGGCCATCCCGATGCTGGATTCTCTGCGCGGATTAGCGCTGGGGATCAGCATGCAGAGCGATCTGAAGGTTGAGGTGGCACTTGAAACCGCCGACGCGAAATCAGCCGAAGACTTGGTCAGCGCGGTGCGCCGGTCGCAGGTGAAGCAGCCCGGTCTCGGTGCGGCTCTGCAAAGCGACGTGGACGGGAACACGGCGCGCTTCCGGATCGAACTGCCCGGGGATCAGGTGATTCAGGCCGTCAAGCAGGGCATGGAGCAAGGCGCCGGCGCGCAGTCTCCGCTGGCCGGCCTTCTCGGTCAATCGCTGCCCACGTTCAAGTCCACGACGCCCGCGCCTGCCGCTGCGCCGGCCAACCCGAAGGGCACCATCAAAATTTACGGTCTGGATGAGGGTACCCGGGAAATTAAGCCCGAGCCGCGACACTAACGCGACATTAAGGGGACTGGTTGTGCGTAGTATGCTGAGAACGCATGAACCCCCAACCCGCACCTTCGAAGATCCATCTGTCCAACACGCCCGATTATCGGGAAGCCTACGCCAACAGCGTCCAGGTGCGCGTGAGCCTGTGGGATTTTTTCCTGCTCTTCGGCACCATCAATCAGAACACGCCGGATAGCGTCACCATTCACAATCATCAGGGCATCTTCCTGAGCCCGCAGCAGGCCAAGGCGCTGGCCAACGTTCTGAATCAGAACGTTAGTCAGTACGAATCCACGTTCGGCGAAATCCGGCTGGAGCCGAAGCCGCCCGCCTCTTCCGTTCAGTAGGCTGGTGTGTGGTTTCCCGTCGCGCGTCCCATCTGATCTTTTTCGTTTTGTTCGCGGCAACGCTGCTGGCGATGCACCTGCCGTTGCTGACGCTGCCTTTTCATTGGGACGAGCTGGGGCAATTCGTTCCGGCTGCGCTGAATCTGTATCGTGATGGGGCATTGGTGCCGCTACCCCCCACCCTCCCGAACGTTCACCCGCCTGGAGTGATGCTGATTTTGGCGCTGGTTTGGAAAGTCTTCGGATTTTCGATTCTGTCGTCGCGCCTGACCATGCTGGCGATCGCGGCGGTGGGCGTGTATCTCTCATTTCTGCTGGCGATCCGGTTGTCGCGCAAGTCGCCGGACGCTCCGGCGATCGCGGCGGTGGTGTTCCTGATCGTCGCACCGCTTTTTTACACCCAGTCCATGATGGTGCTGCTCGACATGCCCGCCATGACGCTGACCGTTCTGTCGCTGCTTCTGTTTTTCGACGAACGCTACGCCGCTTGCGCCCTTGCGACGACGGCACTGGTCCTGATGAAGGAAACCGCCATCAGCACTCCCATGGTGTTCGCCGCGTGGCTCTTATTCCGCGAAAGACGCGTGCGTGAAGCGCTGTATTTTCTTGCGCCCGCCGCGGCACTGGGCCTCTGGCTGGTGGAGCTGCACCACGCGACCGGCTACTGGCTCGGCAACCAGGAGTTTGGCCGCTTCAACGTGAGCCAATCTCTGAGCGTTAGCCATGTGATGTACGCCATCGGCTACCGTACTTACGAGTTGTTCCTGAGCAACGGCCATTTCCTGGGTGCTGCGGCCCTGATCGCCGGATGGCGTCTCTTGCGCGGTAAGGAATGGACCATCGCGGCCCTGGTGGCGATCGCACAGACGGCGGTGGTTACGCTACTGGGCGGCGCGGTTCTGGATCGCTATATGCTGCCCGTGCTGCCGATTCTGTACGCGGCGTTCGCCGTGGCCGCCTCGGCTTGGTCGCGTCCCGTGCGTTTAAGCGTGCAAGGAGCCATGGCCACGCTATTTATCGTGGGGTGGTTCTGGAATCCGCCTGTGCCGTTTCCCTACGAGAACAATCTCGCGATGGTCGATTTCGTGCGCTTGCAGCAGTCCGCCGCCGAGTATTTGGAGGACCACGCTGCCGATCGGCGCATCGCTACTGCCTGGCCGCTTAGCGATGCTCTCATCCATCCCGAGTTCGGATATGTGCGCAACCCCCTTAACCTGACTGTCGTCACCGGCGGAGTGCGTCTATCCAACCTGGAGAAATTGAATCCCCGGGATTTTGACGTGCTGGTGATGTATTCAGCGGAGTGGTCAGTCAAGGGACGAGTATTGGATATTCACCCGATTCGCTCGCTGGTGCGTACGTTCCTTGATCCGAATATCAACGCGACTGCCGAAGAGATTCGAGCCACGTTGGGTTTCGTTCCGGTATTACATTGGAGCAGGGGCGGCCAGTGGATCGATATCTATTTGCCCGAACGCCCGTAGATGGGCGATTCGGGTCGCCGGTCATTTATTCCAGGGCCTCGCGCACCTTCTGAAGAAGCGTCCCAAGAGTAAAGGGCTTCGCCAACAAACGCCCGCCCGCTGGAATCTGTTCCTCTCCTGTAAACCCGGAAATGAACAATGTCTTTAGGCGCGGGGCGGCTTGCTGCATCCGGCGCGCCAGTTCAGGCCCGTGGATTCCGGGCAGCATTACGTCGGTGATCAGGAGATCGATGGATTGCTTCTGTGCGATGCCGAGAGCCTCCTCGGCAGTGCCCGCTTCAAGCACGCGATAGCGCTCGCGCTGCAGGATTTTTCGGATCAGTTCGCGAATCCCGGTCTCGTCGTCGACCACCAGAATCGTAGCGCGTTCTGCGCTGCGTGGCTCTGCTCGCGTCGCGGGAGTCCTCGCCGGCGCGCCTTCCGGCTGCACGTACGGCAAATAGATCGTGAACGTGGAGCCTTGCCCGGGCTCCGTTGCGAACGCGATGTCGCCTCCCCACTCGTGAACCAAACTGTAGGCGCGCGGCAGAGCCAGAGCGGCGCCCGCCGGATCGCTGGTCTTGCTGAGTACGGGATCGAACACGCCCGCCGCCTGCTCCGCGTCCCACCCATGGCCGTCGTCGCTAATGACGATGCGAGCGTATTGTCCGGCGGCCAGAGCCGTCGGTGACAGACGCTCTGCGATAGTCTCGACGTCCCACGCGATCACGATGCGAGTCCGTTCGCGCGGGGTGCTCTTGCGCGGGCCCGCGATGACCGCGGCGAGCACCTCGCCCAGTTGACCCTCATCCGCCATGGCGACCACGGGTTCGGGATGACCCTTTAATTCCACGACGACGCGCTCTCCCGCCGCTGCGGCGATTTTTGACCGCAGTTTAGCGATCGCATCCCCGATGCTTACTCTGGACGCTGGCTTGCCCTGGCGCCGGGCGAATTCGGTTAGTTGTGCGGCGATGCCACCGATGCGGCGCGCGGCGCCCAGAATCTCGCTGGCGTCCTGGCGCAGCGGATCGCTGGGCTTCAGCGCCTGCATCAGTTCCTCGGCATAGCCCGTCACGATCATGAGAGGGTTGTTCAGATCGTGCGCCAGCCGTCCGGCGAATCCGTACAACGCCTCGAAGCGTCCGGCCGAGAGCAATTGCCGCTCCATGCTTTTGCGAGCAGTGATGTTGGTGATCACGCCCGTGACAGTCGTTCCCGCGACGCGAATCGTTTCGCGGTACCACGTTGATCCTGACGCGTTTCGAAATTCGGCGCTCGCTTCGCTGCCTGTTTCTATCGCAGCCCGGTACAGCGCCATGGTCGCCGCGCGGTCATCCGGATGAATGCGCTCTTCGAAAAACTCCCGGTGGCTGAGCCAGTGGGAAGCGGGATACCCCATAGTGACTTGCGTATCGCCTTCAACCGATCGAAACGCGAGGGTAGCGGCGTCGGCCTGCCAGACGATCGCTGGCAGATCGATGGGCAGCCCGCTGGATACGGCGGAGACCGGTGGCGGCGGTTCGAGAACCAGCAGCGTTTCCGTCTCGTCTTCGTTATCCCAGGCCTGGACTGGGATCTCGGTGAATCCTCCCCGGTCTGGCACTTTTGCTCCGAACCGCTGCCGGAATGCCTTATTACTCCAGAGGATAGAGCGGTCTTTCGAAACCACGGCAACGGGAATCGGGAGCGCAGCCGCGATTTTGCGATAGTAGCCAAGCTGGGCCTCCAGCAGCGCCAAAAGGCGCGCGACATCCTTGGCGGACCAATGAGCGAAGTCCGAACGCTCCATCACAGCTTAGTTTGGGAATTCAAGCGGGAAAGGTACAGTGTACCGGCGACTATCCGGTCCTGGTACTGGTGTCCTAATCCTTGGACCGTCGGGCCTAGTACAGTCTCACGCCGCGGTTTCCGGGCTCCCGGAACATGTGCACGGTATCGATGAAGCGCACCTGCCGGGATGCGTAGGTCATGGCCAGCGTGTGGGTCCGGCAGCCGTCGCCGAAGAACCGCACGCCATGCAGCAACGCGCCATCGGTGACGCCGCAGGCGGCGAAGATAATCTGATCGCCGGGAGCCAGGTCGCGGGCCGTGTAGATTCGTTTGGGATCGCGGATCCCCATGCGTTCCACGCGCTCTTCGAGTTCCTTGGTATTGATCTCCAGTCGCGCCACCATTTCGCCTGACAAGCAGCGCAGCGCGGCAGCCGTCAGTACGCCCTCCGGAGCCCCGCCCGTGCCCATGACCGCGTGCACGCCCGCACCGCGTACGGCCGCGGCAATACCAGCGGAAAGATCGCCGTCCGGAATCAGGCGAATCCGCGCACCAGCCGCCCGGATCTGCGCGATCAGCTCCTCATGCCGCGGACGGTCGAGCACCATGATCACCAGGTCCTTGACTTGACGGTCCAGGCAATGCGCGATGGCTTTCAGGTTGTATTTGACCGGAGCATCGATATCCAGTGCATCGCGGCACGCCGGACCGGCGATGATTTTCTGCATGTAGCAATCGGGCGCATGCAGCAATCCTCCGGGCTCGGCCGCTGCCAATACGCACATCGCATTCGGGGTGCCCTGGGCGCACAGATTAGTGCCTTCCAGAGGATCCACTGCAATATCGACGCGGGGATACTGCACGCCGTCGGGAGCCTTCGCGCCGACCGGCTCGCCGATGTATAACATGGGAGCCTTGTCGCGCTCGCCCTCGCCAATGACGATGTTTCCCGCCATGTGGATGGCTTCGAAGGCCTGGCGCATGGCCTGGACCGCCGCCTGATCGGCCGCTTTGGCGTCACCTTGTCCCATGGTCCGGGTGGAGGCGATGGCGGCTTCTTCGACCACATGGACAAAATCGCCTAACAGGTCGCGTTCAATGCTGACAGGCAAGGTCGCAAGGGTGGTGGCGCTCATAGAGTTGCGTGCCTATATTAACAAATTTTAGTTTTGTTTCCTTAAACGCCGGCGTCAAGGCTGGGCTCAGTGGTCCGGACTGGGGATCTGGGCCACGCTGCCACCCATTTGCGCGTAGGTATCGCGCACGCGGATCACTTTTGTACCGGCAAACGTCACGAAGGTCACGCGTCCCGGCGGTTCGCCGAACTGCCAGGTCTCCTGCTCCACGTCATCCTTGGTCTCGCGAGTTTTGCGCAAGGGACGCCCCAAGGCCATGATGACGGCTTCCTGATCCATACTTTCTATCGCCTTCTTTTCCTTGATGGCTTGCTGGATCTCCGGCGGCAGCGTGTCGATATAGTTTTCGGCAGCGCTGTGCTTCTCAAAATCCAGGACCGGCGCGAGCATTTTCTTTAGCTGCGCCGACGTGAGATCGCCGATGGAGTCCTTGAACCGGATCACGATGGCCGTGCCGTTGTGGGGCTGATTCCCCTGCGGATTGTTTTGTCCGGGGGTTACGCCGCCCATGCTGATCTGCACTTTGTCGCGCCACGAACCTTTTGCCTTGAGCCCGTTATTCAATTGGAGAGTGATGGCGTCATCGTCGACGTCGACTTTGGTGACCTGCACCATGTCCCCTGCGCGCGCGGCGGGACCGTCCTTGCGGACGGCATCCTCCCATTTTTTCTTGTCCCAGGTTCCGTTTTCCTCAAACGGCAGGGCTTTGCGGGAGTTGGGCAGGATGATCTTGGCCGTCGCGTATTCCGAGGCGAGTCCGCGCACCAATTCCACGCGTTGGTCCTGACTGAGTTTCTTGGTATCGGCTCGCAGCAGCGTTGCGGCAGGGAGTGCCATCGCTACGAAAACGACCAAAGCTCGCGGAGATATGCGCGAAACAGCCATCTCGAACTTCTCAAAAACTTCGTTCCATGACTTCCGGCTGCGGGATCAGCCTGCGCAGAACAAAAAACAGCGCCACCACAATTGCGGTGGTGAACAAGCTGCCTTCCACGCCATAACCGCCGCCGCTCCAGAGTACGCCCACGTTCCACTTCAGGGTGTACCCGGTCACCCCCATTGTAAACCCGCTCAGGTTACTTCCGAGCAGTGGAAGAGTTACATTCCAACCGAAGTGTAGTCCTATCGGGAGCCATAACGCTCCACTACGCCACACCGCGTATCCCAGCAGGATTCCCCACGCCACGGTGTTGATGATTCCCAGGGCGTTCGCGTCGGGATTATTGGAGTGCATCAATCCAAAGATCACGCTGGTGGGCAGGATGGTCGTGAAAGGTCCCACCGCCCGAACTAGCAACTGAAACGCATAACCGCGAAATAGCAGCTCCTCCCCCATCGCTCCAAAGAAAATCGCCAGACTGTCAAACGCGAAGGAGGCCCAGGGATGCTCCACCCCGGGCGGCACTCGCTGGAAATTCGCCATTCTCAGGGCCAGGGGGACCAGCACCACGCACACCACGGCCACTATGCCGGATGCGGCGCCCGTCAGAAACTCGCGTCCCGACGACGTGCTCCAGCCCAGTCCGACGTCCGCCAGCCGGCCACGCTCATAAATCCTAACCACTACCGCGTTAGCCACAGCGGCGGCCGCGAACGCAGAAAGAGTCGACGTAATCAGGATTCCGCCCAGTGGCAGCATAACTGGAAAAACCAGCAAGCCCATGCAGGCGATAAGGATATAGAGGCCCACGCGGAGGAGTATTCCTTGTTTGTCGGGCAGAGCTACATCCGTCACGTTTTTGGGTTCCTCGAGGTCAGGGTTGATCGCAGGGCCACGAAAAGCAGAACGGAAGCCAGCAGGCCGATTCCAGCGCCGCGCACAGCCGCCGCGGGAAGCCAGCCGGAACGCAGATAGAAGGCCGCCAGCAAGGCGAGAAACACCAGCCGCACCACAGTCTTGGCCGCGCGAGGTGAGATTTTAAGAGATAGCCACACGGCGGCCGTGCTTACTGCCCAGGACAGCGCGAAGCCCAACGCCGCGCATTCCGCGAGGGATTGGAAATCCGGCCCCACCACGATCCTGCCTCCGCGCGATACATAGACGGTGGCTATTCCCAGCACCAGCATCGTGGCCGCTAGCAGCTCGCCATAAAAGACGGAAATCACCACACGCGCCAGCGCTTTCTGAACGGTTGGGAATCTCTCGAACTCTGCGGCGGCGACCGGTGCGGCGAATACCACGCCCAGGCAGGCATATGCTCCCAGTATCACGGAATCGAGAAAATCCCTGCCCTTTTGCCATGGAAGCCACACCCCGAAGACGCCGATCACGAGTATGTAAAGCGGCAGTGACCGAATCCAGCCGGCACGTAGAAATCCCAGCCGCACGCGCAGATTCGATGCTTCTTCCGCCAGTTCCGCCGTCATTTGCCAAATCCCGTCCAGACATGGTACCAATCGACAAGGCTTTAGGGAGTTGCCTTAAGGCGTGTTAGGGCGATTTTTCAGGCTGGGAAGCTAATTGACCGCGAGCCCCTGTCCGATAGCAACAGTAGACTATGTTGGATCGCCGAGTTGAACCCCGAATGCTGTGCGCGGATCTGGTCGATATCCAGTGGAAAGATCCGAATGGACGCAGCCGCCGGGGTGTCGCAAACCTGGAGGACATTTCTCTTTCGGGCGCATGTTTACAGGTAGACCGGCCGGTTCCCCTGGGCACGGCCCTCCACATTTCCTATCCCAATGGTGAATTGACCGGAAAAGTGAAGTACTGCGTTTTTCGCGAAATCGGCTATTTCCTGGGGATAGAATTCAATGATGGCTGCCGCTGGTCTCAGCGCAGCTTCCGCCCCCAGCATTTGCTGGACCCACGCCGCCTGGTCACGCGTAGCGTGAATCGGATCAAGGCCGAAAACGAAGCTCCTCCTCCCTCTATTCACTAATCCCGACGTCTGCCAGGTGAATGAGCTCCTTAGACCGGTACCGGTACTTAGGACACGTTCCTTTCCCCGGATCCAGCGCGGTATGCTGTAACTGAGCTGACATGGCCACCCTCGCCGATAAACTACCCGAGCAGGCTCCTGTAAAGGCTCGCATGGTATCCTGGGCTGCTGTCGCCTGGTTTGGCGTCCTACTGATCGCGGTTTACTTCCCGATTCTCAGCAAGCTGGTTCTCCAGTGGGGTACCGACGACGATGTCAGTCATGGGTTTTTTGTTCCCTTGGTCGCCGGTTATATCGCGTGGCAAAGGCGCGAAAAGCTTCTCAACATGGAATGGAAGCCGGCCTGGTGGGGCATCGGCCTTCTGGTCTGGGCGGGTTTTCAGGCCTACCTGGGAATGCTGGGCGCGGAATTGTTTCTTCAGCGTACGGCCTTCTTGATTTCGCTGGTCGCAGTGCTGCTCATTCTGGGCGGAACCGCGGTGGTCCGGCAACTGGCGTTCCCGCTGCTGCTTCTACCGTTCATGATTCCGCTTCCGACGGTGGTCTACAACCAGATCACTTTTCCTTTGCAGCTATTTGCCAGCTGGGTCGCGGAAAAGTCCTTGGAAGTCCTGAATATTCCGGTGATCCGGGATGGCAATATTCTGGAACTGGCGAGCCAAAAACTATCGGTAGCCGAAGCCTGCAGCGGAATTCGCAGCCTTCTCTCCCTTACGTTCCTGTCACAGGTTTACGCGTATTTTTTCGACCGCAAGGTGTGGATGCGCTGGGTATTGCTGGTTGCGACCATCCCTATCGCGATCATCGCTAATTCCGCCCGCGTGACGCTTACGGGTGTGTTCAGCGAAATCGATCCATCGCTGGCCGAGGGATTTTTTCACGAGGCGGAAGGCTGGGTCATCTTCGTCGTGGCGTTGGTTATCCTGGTGGTGGTCCACCAGGTGCTGAATTTCCTATATCGTCGGTGGCGCCCGGAACCGAGCCTGCCTTCGATTTCCAACGAGCCCAAGGAGGAAGGTCTTGCTTAAATTCCTGAATTCTCGTGCGGCGCGCATTGTCACGGCCCTCCTGCTGATCCAGGCCGCGCTTCTCTACAGCGCCGTCCGTCCCGAATTCGTTCCCCCCAGCCGTCCACTGGAAGGAATGCCCACCAGGCTGGGATCCTGGAACCTGGCACAAACCGGGGTCATCGAACAGGAAGTCCTGGATGTTCTCAAGGCGGACGATATTCTGAATCGAGATTACTGTAATTCGGCGAACCCGGACTGCACCAGGACCGGGGTCGGCCTCGCGAACCTTTTCGTGGCGAGTTTTCGCTCGCAACGTAATGGTAAAGCGCCCCACTCACCCAAGAATTGCCTTCCTGGATCGGGTTGGGTGAAGTTATCCTCAGGTGAAATTCCCATCGACGTCGGCGTTGGCACACCCATCTCGGTGAATCGGTATGTAGTTGCCTACGGAAGTCAGCGAAGCCTGGTTTTGTATTGGTACCAGTCTCGCGACCGGGTGGTCGCCGACGAGTACAAGGCCAAATTCTGGGTCATTCGGGACGCCATTCGCCTGAATCGCACCGATACGGCGCTGGTACGAGTGGTGGTTCCGGTTGTGAATCGGGATGAAGCACAAGCCCAGGCAAACGCCACGGACTTGGTGCAATCGTTTTATTCGACTTTGCTGACGTACCTGCCCAGCTAAACTACTGTTGCGCGGTCGCCCCGCTGCCAGCCGTCGCTGCCTGCGCTCGTTTCTGTTGGCGTTCAAACCGCAGCAACTCCCGCCGGCGCCGCACCTTGACCCCTTCATCCACCTTGCGCCAGAACTTACCGAAATAGGCCGCGGCGGATGCGAAGCCGAAAACCACCACAGCCCACATCGCGAACTGCCCGTACGCCGCCAGTTGTGGCCAGCGGATGCCGCCGATCACCAGCGCGATCGCGGCCACCTGCGTCACCATCTTGGTCTTTCCCAGGTCGCTGGCGTGGATGGTGTAGCCGGAGGAGGCGGCGATCGACCGCAGTCCGGTGACGGCGAATTCGCGGCCGATGATGAGAATCACCATCCAGGCAGGAACCAGCCGGATCTCAACCAGGGATATCAGGGCGGCCGAGATCAGCAATTTGTCGGCAATCGGATCGAGCAATGTGCCGACGGTGGTTACTTGTTTCCAGCGTCGCGCAAGGTAGCCATCCATGAGATCCGTAGCCGCTGCGGTCAAGAAGATCCCCAGCGCGAACAACTCTCGCGATACCGGGACCAGCCGCAAGCCCGAGCCGTCCGAGAGCAGCGCTCCCACCAGCAGCGGCACGAAAAAGATCCGCAGCAGCGTCAGTAGGTTCGGCAGGTTCATCCGATGCTAACGATCATAACCTCTAGCGCCCGCTCAGCGCATACCCCCTTAGTTTTCGACGGAGAGATGCCGGCGCCACCGCGTCGACGTAACAATATTCGTCATCGTAGCGCGTCTTTAACACGCGAGCGTGCTCATGCAACAGGTGCAGCGGCGCGCCTTCGCCCACAGGGAAGCGAAACGCGCATTCGGCTAGAGGATCCACCGACAGGGTCTGGTCGATTTTTTGGAGCAGCTCTTCGAATCCTCGGCCCGTCGCCGCCGAAATGGCCACCGCTCCCGCCGGTTGATGCTCCGGATCGCCCAGAATCCTCCGCGCCAGCGCCCCCGAATCCGGCTCGCCCGGAACCAGGTCGATCTTGTTGAGCACAAGGATCTGCGGGGTCTCTCCCGCGCCAATTTCATTTAGAGTGGCGAGAACATGTGCGGTCTGTTCCTCGGCCGACGCGGAACTGGCGTCCACTACGTGCAGGAGCAGCTCGGATTCGACCACTTCTTCGAGGGTGGCGCGAAACGCCCGGATCAGCGTGGTGGGAAGATTGCGAATGAAGCCGACCGTATCGCTCACCAGCACCTGCCGCTTGGATGGCAGCACGATGTGCCGCACGGTGGGATCGAGCGTGGCGAACATTTTAGCGTCGGCCAGAACGCCGGCCCCGGTCAGCCGGTTGAACAAAGTCGATTTGCCGGCATTGGTGTAGCCTACCAGGGCCAGCGTCGCCAGGGGAACGGCCCGCCTCTGCTGCCGCTGCGTGGAGCGTCCGCCGCGCACGCGCTCCAGGCCGCGCTCGATGGCTTGGATGCGCTGGTGAATCCGGCGCCGGTCGGTTTCGAGCTTCGTTTCGCCCGGCCCGCGCGTTCCGATTCCGCCGCCCAGCCGGGACATCGCCGCGCCATGGCCGGTTAATCGCGGCAGCAGGTAGTTCAACTGCGCCAGCTCGACTTGCAACTTTCCCTCGCGGGTTCGAGCTCGTCTCGCAAAGATGTCCAGGATAAGCTGGGTCCGGTCGAGAACCTTCACGTCCAGCGCTTTCTCCAAATTGCGCTGCTGAGTTGGAGTCAGCTCCTGGTCAAAGATCACCACCGACGCATCGTGAAAGTGGACCTGAGTTTTGAGTTCCTCGACTTTACCGGAACCGATCAGGGTGGCCGCATTGGCGCGCGGCAGTGTTTGGATGGAGCGATCCGCCACGCTAGCGCCGGCAGTGGCCGCCAGGACTGTAAGTTCCTCGAGGGATTCTTCCGCGCTGATCAAAGAAGTCGTCGAACCGCCATCCGAACGTGCTTTGCGCCCGCTCAGCTTCAGCCCGACTAGTAGCGCGATTTCCGTGGACAAAAACGCCTGTTTCCTGCTGTTCTGTTAGCTGGCCGGCTCGCCCGGCGTCCCAGGAGAGGCGTGCGCACCGAGGGCGCTCGAATGGGTTCCCGGCGCTCCCGAATGGAACGGCCGTGAAACGACGACGGTCGAGATCGCGTGCTTAAAAATAAGCTGCTCCTGATTATTGGTCTCGAGCACGACCGAGTACTTATCGAAGCTCTTGATCTTGCCCGAGAGCTTCACGCCGCTCATCAGGTAGATGGTGAGGAAGGTCTTGTCTTTGCGCGCGTTGTTGAGGAATGACTCTTGTATGTTTTGCGCTTGCTTTTCCATGGGAGCTCCTAAAAAAAGCCCACGGGGCACAATCAGCTCGCCCCGCCGGGCGGAATTCATGGCCGCTCCCATAATACCCTACAGCTTGGAAGTTTGCGCGCTGGGAACTACTTTTTAGCTCGCACGTAAGTACTAGCGACCACGAGATTTCCGGCCAGGTACTTCCAGGAAGAAGGCAGGATCCATTTCGAGATCGGGACCTCGAACCGGCGGCGCACGGTCTCACTGCGCTCCACGTCGAACGTGCGAGCCACTTGGCTAACGAATGCCGAAGCGGTCCAGTGATGGGGATGCAGCCGGTCGATCCAAAAGAACGGCCGGGCCCACGCCGGGAAGCTGTGGATCATCAGCAGCAAGGTTCCTCCCGGCCGCAATACGCGCCGGACTTCGGCGAGCGCCGCAGCCGGGTCCTGCATGTGATCGATCGCGTTGAAGCAGATCGCGATATCGACCGAGTCAGACGCCAGCGGGAGCGATTCCCCCAATCCAGCCAGGGACAGTTGCGGCTCCTGCAGCGTCATTCTCGATTCGTATTGAAGCAGCAGTGGGTCGATGCGGATCCGCTCGGTGGCGTTATCGAGAAAATGGATCAGGCCGACGGGACCGCAGCCAATGTCGAGTACGCGCTTGTTCGTGAAGAGGTCCCGTGAGCAGCCGAAACGCGGAAGTTCCTCGGCCCAGTACTTCGGCACGTCGAGATTCTGGTAGGGTGCGGCCGTGGTCCAAGTCTTCCAGAAGTGGAGTTCGAGCCGCTGCGAAGCGCTCCATCGATCTCGGGTGACTCCATTCATGCCGAAAACTATCTTCTCACCTTCACTTCAGTGTAGGCTCAAGGTTCAAGGTGTCAGAGGCGACTTTGAGCCGTGTTCGGTCCCTGAACGGGAACGTCTCGCCACGATCCAAGGGACGTTACGTATTGTATTGGGCCCAAACGAATCGCCGTGTCGATTCCAATCACTCGCTGTCATTCGCCGTTCAAGCGGCGAATAGCCTTCGATTGCCCGTGCTGTTTTACGAGGGCCTAACCTGTTCGCATACCCACGCCAACGATCGTCTTCACGCCTTCATTCTGGAAGGCGTACCGGATAATGCTGAACGAGCCGCCGCTCTAGGAATCGGCTACGTATTCTACTATCGCCGGCGACGGTCCGATCCGAACGATATTCTGTATCGTCTGGCAGACAACGCGGCCATGCTGGTCACTGACGATTCTCCCGGTTACCTGGTTGGTGAGCACAATGCGAACCTCACGGCGAAAATCGAGATCCCCTGCTACGCGGTGGATGCAAACTGCATCGTTCCGACGCAACAATTTGGCAAGCAGGAGTACGCCGCCTACACGCTCAGGCCCAAAATTCAGCGGGTTCTCCGGGAACATCTCCAGCCAGTCCCGTCGATTCGCGTAAAGAAGCGCTGGACAGCAGCTCCGCCTCCTTTCCACACCACGGTAAACATCGATGACATTCCAGATTTGCTGGGTTCGAGTGAGATCGACCACAGCGTGCCACCATCCGGTGAATTTCGCGGCGGCCGACGCCAAGCTCGACGACGTCTGCGGCACTTCCTTAAGCACAATCTAAAACGCTATGCCCGTCTCAGCCGCGAGCCGTCGACACGCGCCACTTCGCTGCTCAGCCCCTATCTTCACTTCGGCCATATTTCCGCGCTTGAAGTCGCTCTGGCAGTACAAAAGTACGCAAGCGGGCACAAGTTGATCGCAACCGAGTTCCTGGAGCAGTTGATTGTCCGGCGCGAACTGGCTTTTAACTTCGCACAATATGGACCAAGGCCAGATTCACTGGCCGCCCTACCTGGATGGGCTCAAACCACTCTTCACAAGCACGCTCGGGATCGTAGGAATCCCACCTATTCGCGCGCACAGTTTGAACGGGCTGAAACCCACGACTCACTGTGGAACGCCACCCAGCGCGAACTCCTGCGCGATGGGACGATCCAGGGATATTATCGAATGTACTGGGGAAAGAAGATCATCGAGTGGTGCGAGTCGCACCAGGAAGCGCTCGAAATTATGATCTACATGCACGACAGGTACGCTCTGGACGGGCGCGACCCTAACACCTACGCCAATATTCTTTGGTGTTTCGGCCTGCATGACCGGCCCTGGGCGGAACGGCCGATCTTTGGCATGATTCGGTATATGTCGCTTGAGGGCATGAAGCGCAAGACCGATGTCGATTCCTATGTACGGCAGATGACATGAACGTCGCTATCACCGGAGCATCGGGATTCATCGGACGCGCCGTCGCCGAAAATCTTCGCACTTCCGGTCACATCGTACGCGCCGTTTCCTTGCGTGGCGGGCTACAGGCCGGCGCACTCGCGGGTGTAAATGCTGTCGTCCACTTGGCGGGAGAACCCGTGGCGCAGCGCTGGACAGCAGCCGCGCGCGACAAGATCCTGCGCAGCCGCGTGGAGGGTACGCGAACTTTGGTGGCCGCCATGCGCGATCAGCCTCCGCAGGTGCTGATCAGCGCGTCGGCGGTGGGATATTACGGCTCGCGCGGGGACGAAATCCTGACCGAATCGGCGCCGCCCGCGGATGATTTCCTGGGACGGGTCGCCGCGGCGTGGGAAGAAGAAGCACAAGCCGCTGAACCTTTGGGTGTTCGCGTAACGAGATTACGGATCGGCGTGGTGCTGGGACCGAACGGGGGCGCGCTGGCGCGAATGCTCCCTCCATTCCGGCTGGGCGCAGGAGGACGCCTCGGCAGCGGACAACAGTGGATGTCTTGGATCCACATTGATGACCTGGTCGCCTTGATCGCCTTCCTGATGCCTGAATCCACAGTGCGCGGAGCATTCAACGCGACCTCACCTTTTCCCGTGACCAATCGCGAATTTACCCGGGCTTTGGCGGAGGCAGTGCATCGCCCGGCGATCCTGCCGGTCCCGGCGTTCGCCCTGCAGTGGATGTTTGGCGAGATGTCCCAAGTGCTGCTCGCTAGCCAACGGGCAGTTCCAGACGCCGCACAGCGCGCCGGCTTCGTCTTCCAGCATCCGGACATCTTCGCGGCATTAGTGAGCGTGATAGAGTCGACTCATGTTCGGGCTTAGAAAGATCGCCTTGTTTCTGGCGGTGGGTGGAGTCGCGCTGGCGCAGGACGCGCCCAGGCTCGCTCTGGAACAAGTCCCGTTGAACTCCGTGGGAACCGTTTCTTCCGTTGCGATGGATCGCAGCGGGGTGATCTACGTC
>Ga0105249_10001468_pt1 | contig 20685 bp, 20 predicted proteins | sample KBSS44metaG_FD_81522 | JGI IMG/M metagenome (GOLD analysis project Ga0105249, IMG submission 81522) | Switchgrass rhizosphere microbial communities from Kellogg Biological Station, Michigan, USA - KBS S4-4 metaG | ecosystem: Host-associated > Plants > Roots > Rhizosphere > Soil | place...
GTAATTGAGCTTCACTTTCCGCTCAGCCTGCACGTCGCGCGCCACGCGGTGGACGACCTCGACCTGGAGATCGTACTCCTTCTTGAATCCGACCAGCGGGATCATGACTTCCGGACGAACCTTGATGCCTTCTTTCTGGACGATCGCCGCCGCCTCGAACACGGCGCGCGCCTGCATGGCCGAAATCTCGGGATAGCCGATCCCCAGACGGCAGCCGCGGAAGCCGAGCATCGGATTGAATTCAGAAAGATCCTGCGCGCGGTGCCTCAGCTTTTCCGCGCTCGTGCCCATCGACATCGCGACCTCGGCGATCTCTTCGTCGGTGTGCGGCAGGAATTCGTGCAGCGGCGGATCGAGCAACCGGATCGTGACTGGCAGCCCCTGCATGATTTCGAACAGGCCGACAAAATCCGCGCGCTGCACGGGAAGCAATTTTGCTAGCGCCGCGCGGCGGCCCTTCTCGTCGTCGGCAAGAATCATTTCGCGCACCGCAAGAATCCGCTCTTCGTCAAAGAACATATGCTCGGTGCGGCAAAGCCCGATTCCTTCCGCGCCGAAGGAGCGGGCGGAGCGAGCGTCGGCAGGGGTGTCGGCATTGGCGCGCACGCCGAGTTTACGCTTTGCGTCGGCCCATTTCATCAGCGTTGAAAATTCGCCGGAGAGTTCCGGTTCGATCATCGGCGCCTTGCCAATAAATACCTGGCCTTTGGAGCCGTCGATGGTGATGACATCGCCCGCTCTCAATTGATGCGAACCCGCCGTCATTGATCCTCTAGCGTAGTCGATCCGCAGCGACCCCGCGCCCGAAACGCAGGGCTTGCCCATGCCGCGGGCGACCACCGCCGCGTGCGAGGTCATGCCGCCGCGAGTGGTAAGAATCCCTTCGGCAGCATGCATGCCGTGAATGTCTTCGGGACTCGTCTCGACGCGGACCAGTATGACTTTCTTGTTTTGCGCCTTAAGCGACTCGGCCTCATCGGCCGAAAATACGATTTCGCCCGAAGCGGCCCCGGGCGAAGCGGGCAGGCCGCTTGCGATCACCGTGAGCTGCGCCTTCGGGTCGATCGTCGGATGCAGCAACTGATCAAGCGAAGCAGGATCAATCCGCAGCACCGCTTCGTCGCGCGTGATCAACTTCTCGTTCGCCATCTCTACCGCGATCCGCAGCGCTGCCTTCGCCGTGCGCTTGCCCGAACGGGTTTGCAGCATCCACAACTTGTCCTTTTCGACAGTGAATTCGAGATCCTGCATGTCGCGGTAATGCTTCTCGAGCTTGTTGTAGATGCGCGAAAGCTCGGCGAAGGCCCTCGGCATCGCGGTTTCCATCGAGGGCTTATCGGATTTCGCGGCAACGCGAGCAGGTTCGGTGATTTCCTGCGGCGTGCGAATGCCGGCGACGACGTCCTCGCCTTGCGCATTGATGAGGAATTCGCCGTAAAGCTTTTTCTCACCGGTAGACGGATTGCGTGTGAAAGCGACGCCAGTCGCGCAGTCGTCGCCTTGATTGCCGAACACCATGGCCTGCACGTTCACCGCAGTACCCCAGCTTTCCGGAATGCTGTGCAGCCGCCGGTAAGTGACAGCGCGAGCGGTCATCCAGCTTCCGAATACGGCGCTGATCGCACCCCAAAGCTGCTCGTGCGGGTTTTGCGGAAAGGGTTTGTCCGTTTCCTCGACCACGTGCGTCTTGTATCGCTTGACCACCTCGATCCAGTCCTCGGCCGAAAGTTCAGTGTCGAGTTCCTGGCCGTGCTCATCTTTCCAGGTGCCGAGAATTTCCTCAAAGTTGTGTCCGTCGACACCGAGAACTACGTCCGAGTACATCTGGATAAAGCGGCGGTAGCTGTCATAGGCGAAGCGACGGTCGTTGGAATTCTTCGCCAGCGCTTCGACGGTTTCGTCGTTGAGGCCAAGATTCAGCACCGTATCCATCATGCCCGGCATCGAGGCGCGCGCGCCCGAACGCACGGAAACGAGCAACGGATTTTTCTTGTCGCCGAAACGCTTGCCCGTCCGTTTGCCGATTTGAACAAGAGCCTTTTCGACCTGTTTCTTCAAATCCTTAGGGTAGGTTTTTTTCTTTTCGTAGAAATGGCTACAGACCGCGGTCGAGATCGTGAAGCCGGGCGGCACGGGCAATCCGAGATTCGACATCTCGGCGAGATTGGCGCCCTTGCCGCCGAGCAAGTTGCGCATCTTCGCTTTGCCCTCGGCTTTGCCGTCGCCAAAGCTATAAACCCATTTCGCCATGCGGGATTCCGATTGAGATACTCTTGAGGAGGCGGGTTTCGAGGAGCGGGATGCTTAGCCCGTGACGTTCGGCGCTGCAACGTCGCTTTCGCGATGCACGCGATTGAGGATGGCGCGAGCGCAAGAGTCGTCGCATAGTGGTTGGCTTTCCTCCAGGGAAGCAAAAGGCGGATATGAATGATGAATCTCCACAAACCTTCTGAAGCTGTGTTTCTGATAGCGCTGGCGCTGCTCGTTCTCGCATTCGTCGGCTATTTCGTCACGGTTCCGTTCGTAACCCAGTACCAATTCTGGTTCGCGGTCGCGGGCTATGTGGTGCTGGCGCTCGGCTGCATCGTGTAGGGGCATGACTTTCTGGAAAGCGGGCATAAATCGTCCACGAGGTATCGTTCATCTCCGGAACGCGCATAATCACAACAATCGCCTCCAGAGTGGAGGCACATTAGAGGGGGATACGATGAGACTGAGCGCACCGACTCAAATAGTTTTCCTGATCTCGCTGATTCTCGCGGTACTCGCACTGGTCGGCCATTACACGCAGATTCCGTACGTCACGGCCTATCAGTTCTGGGTAGCGATCGTCGCCTATGTAGTGCTCGCGGCGGCTTGCGTGCTGAAGGGCGTCTGACGCAAAAATCTTGCGACTGAATCTATTGCGGGCGGTTGCGCAGGCAGCCGCCCGTTTGTTTCCTATGACGAGAGAATGTCAATACGCGCGAGAACAGCGGTAGTGTCTCAATTTGAATTTCGAGCCAAACTCTCAACCTTCGGAGGTATCAGCTGCCCGAAGGCTGGTCTTTGAATCCCTGCCTTCTCGCGCATCATCAATTCCATGAAGCCGCAGAAGGTGCCGAAAAGACCAGCCCCGAAAAATATCGCTTCGGTCGAGCGCAAAAGATGACCAAAGGTATTTATCCATGGGCTTTTATCCCAAAGGAACACGATGCTGAAGCCAAAAAAGACAATCCAGGAAAGCCATCGCAAGGCCCGGAACATCAACCACACTGCAAGCGCTTGATTCATGGCACACTCCCTGTTGCCGATATTAGTGCATCAATCCTCGATCTTGCCAAGAACGCGTCTCATGTGCGGGGCGCTTCTTGCCTCTAGCGCTTTTGGGCATTTGTGCGCCTCTTGTCCCGGATCGTGTATGCCCAGCACACGAGGAGTACGAATCCAAAAACAATAAGTGTGCCTACTTTCCCAGAGTTATCCTTGCCTGTTGCAACCCACAACAGGACGTAGAGAACAAGGAGGGCAAACGCAGCCAGCAGCAAGTAAAGTCTGGCTTTCAACGAGTTTACAATAATCAAAGGGATGCACTCCTGTGTCCCGATACTAGCACAGAAGATCGACTGGCCATTCAGCCCTCCATCTTCGAGAAATCGGCGACGGTGCGCGTCGCCGCGCGGATGCGGTCGAGGAGTTTTAGGCGGTTTTCGCGGAGCGCCTTGTCGTCGGCGTTCACCGTCACCTTTTCGAAAAAAGAATCGACAGGCTTGCGCAGTTTCGAGATCGCGCTCATCGCGGCAGCGAGATCCTCTTTCTTGATCGCGCCGCTAACTTCGCCTTCGACTTTGCTAATCGCATCGGCAAGCGCCTTTTCCTCCGGCTCCTTCAAAAGCTTTGGGCTCGGCTCGCCGGAATAATTCTTTTTATCCTTCTTCTCTTCGTCGCGAATGATATTCGCTGCGCGGCGATAGCCGACGAGCAAGTTCTTGCCATCGTCCGTATCGAGGAATTTTCCAAGTGCATCCACACGCCGGACGATCATCAGGAGATCGTCTTGGCCTTCGAGCGCGAAGACGGCGTCGACGAGATCGTGCCGAGCGCCTTGATCACGAAGGTGGACTTTAAGGCGATCGGCGAAGAAGGAGAGGAGGTCGCCCCCTGCGCCGAAATTGGTCCTGGCCTTCGCAAATACTCCGAGCAAGGGCAATCGAATCTTATTGTCGATGATGAGTCGAATGACTCCCAATGCAGCGCGCCGCAATGCGTAAGGATCCTTCGATCCAGTTGGCTTTTCGTCGATCGCCCAGAAGCCAACAAGCGTATCGATCTTATCCGCAAGCGCGACAGCGACGGAAACTGGCGCGGTCGGCACGCGGTCACCCGGACCCTGCGGCCTGTAATGTTCCTCGCAAGCCGCCGCGATTTCGGGATCGATCTTTTCAGCGAGCGCGTAGTATTTACCCATCAAGCCCTGCAGCTCAGGAAACTCACCGACCATGTCGGTAACGAGATCAAGTTTGCAAAGCTTCGCGGCGCGTTCGGCCCTGGCAGGGTCGGCTTTCGCCATCGGCGCAAGTTCTTTCGAGAGCTTTGCAATGCGTTCTATGCGCTCTGCCTGAGTTCCAAGTTTTTCGTGAAAAGTGATCTGCTTGAATTTTGGCAGCCGGTTTTCAAACTTGGCCTTTCGGTCCTGATCCCAGAAAAATTTCGCATCGGCAAGCCGCGCGCGAATGACGCGCGCATTGCCCGCCTTGATCGCTGTACCACCGTCTTTCGCTTCTAAATTCGAGACAAGAATAAACTTGTTCGCGAGCTTTCCGGTCTTCGGATCGCGCAACACGAAACATTTCTGATTGGCGCGGATTGTAGCGCGGATCACTTCCGGCGGAAGGTCGAGATAGCTTTTGTCGAATTCGCTGAGCAGCACGACCGGCCATTCGACGAGGCCCGCGACTTCATCCAGCAAACCCTCGTCTTCGACTAGTTCCAGTCCCTGCGCGAGCGCGATATTTTTTGCGTCAGCGATGATTGAAGCCTTGCGGCGTTCTCGGTCGGGCACGACCTTGGCGTCATTGAGTTTTTTTAGATAATCATCGAGCCGTTTCACTTTGATTGCGCCCGGCGCTAGCACGGGATGGCCGTGCGTCATGTCGCCGGACTCGATGCCGTCGATTTCGAAGGGAACGATTTCTGGTTCTTCGGTCTCCGGCCCGAACACGCAAACGATCGAATGAAGGGGACGCACCCAGCTAAACGAACCGGACCCCCACCGCATCGACTTCGGCCACGGAAAGTTGCGCACAACTTCGGGCACGATCTCAGCGATGACCTCGGCCGCGAGGCGCCCCTTTTTCTCGATCAGGGCGATATAGAAGTCGCCCTTCTTGTCCTGCTGGACCTTTGCTTCGCTGATCGATTTCAGCCCGGCACTTTTCAGAAATCCCTGGATCGCGCCATCAGGCGCGCCGACGCGCGGGCCTTTTTTCTCCTCGCGCAAATCCGACGATCGCGCGAGCACACCATGGATGGAAAGTGCGAGCCGCCGTGGTGTCGAAAACGCTTTTGCACCTTCGTAAGTGAGTCCCGCATTCACCAGTCCATCGGTGACGAGCTTTTTCAAATTCTCCTGCGCCTGCGCCTGCATACGCGCGGGAATTTCTTCGGAATAAAGCTCGAGCAAAAGATCGGGCATGATTACGCTTTGAGATCGGAAACGCGCGCGATAGTGGCGAAACGGTCGGCAAGCTCGGCGAGTGCCGTACGATGAATTTGCGCGGCGGGAAGGGCGGCACCTCCGAGCGCATCGGGAAGGGCGCGCGTCGCAACCGCGTCGGCGGCAATCGTTGTCTGATAGCCGTGATCGAGCGCCGAACGCGCAGTCGCCGAAACGCACATATGGGTCATGAAGCCCGCGAGAATAAGCGAATTTTTGCCGGTCGCTTGAATGTCCAGTTGTAAGGTCGTTTTGGCGAAAGCATTTGGCAGCGACTTCTCGAGAATCTTTTCTCCCGCGCCGGGCGCCGCCTGCGGCGCAATCTTGAAGCCAGCTCCCTCGGGATCGAACAATCCGCCCGCGCGACCGCGCTGCTGGATATGAATAATCGGCGCGCCCGCCGCACGCGCGGCTTTCAAGAGTTTCGCAACATTGTCGAGCGCCGCCTCGACGCCATCGAGTGGAAGTTTGCCGCTGACATATTCGTTTTGCGCGTCGATAATGACGACTACAGCATCCGAGAGCTTCGCGGGCGAGGGGTTTGCGCCTGCCATCTGCAATAAGGTTTTCGGCTCGCTCATGCGCCGCCTCCTGCGGTCTTCAGCCAGGCGGCACCGCAAGCCTTCGCGAGATCCCGCACGCGCAAGATATAGCTCTGCCGCTCGGTGACCGAGATCACGCCGCGAGCGTCCAGCAAATTGAATATGTGGCTCGCCTTGATGCACTGGTCGTAAGCCGGCAGCGCCATCTCGTGCTTCTTGTCCTTGGCGCCGATTTTCAGGAGCCGCTTGCACTCTTCTTCCGCATCCTTGAAATGACGAAAGAGCATGTCGGTGTCGGCGGCTTCGAAATTGTAGCGCGAGTATTCCTCCTCAGCCTGCCGATACACGTCGCCGTAAGTGACTTTTTCCGCGCCTGAGCGTCCGTTGAAATTGAGATCGAACACGTTCTCGACGCCCTGCACATACATGGCGAGGCGCTCGAGCCCGTACGTCAGCTCACCCGAAACCGGCGCGCATTCGAAGCCCGCGACCTGCTGGAAATAGGTGAACTGCGACACCTCCATGCCGTCGCACCAGCACTCCCAGCCGAGTCCCCACGCGCCGAGCGTCGGGCTTTCCCAATCGTCCTCGACGAAACGGATGTCGTGCGTTTTCTGATCGATGCCGATCCTGGCGAGCGACTTCAGATAAAGCTCCTGAATGTCAGCAGGCGACGGCTTCAGGATCGCCTGGAATTGGTAATAGTGCTGCAGCCGGTTCGGGTTCTCGCCGTAGCGACCGTCCTTCGGACGGCGCGAGGGCTGCACGTAAGCGGCCTTCCACGGCTTCGGCCCTAGCGCGCGCAAGATTGTCGCCGGATGAAACGTGCCGGCGCCCATTTCCATGTCGTAAGGCTGCAAAATTACGCAGCCCTGCTCGGCCCAGAAAGTCTGGAGTGCCAAGATCAGCCCCTGAAACGAGCGTTCGGGGCGGAGCGATTCGGTGGAATTGGATTGATTCATGGGGCGTCTATCGGTGGCGGCGCACCGTAGAAGCGGGCCCTCTGTAAATCAAGGAATGAGGTTCAGGACGGCGGCTTGTATTGGCCGGTCTTCGGATCGCGCTTGAGCGTCGGGATTTTCGCGCGGTCGTCCGCTTTCGGCTCACGGCGAAGATCATCAAGGTCCTCGTTCGCCTTTCTGCCGGCGTCGGCGAGGAGCTTCGCACCGAGCGCCGCAGCGATCGCGCCGAGTGCCCAAAGGAATGCCGGAGGCATGTCAGTTCCTCACAATCCGTAACGGGACCAAAGTGCTCGGGCTTCCATCGCCGAGATCAGGCTGGCGGCCCAGTCCCCTTGCACGAATTCGAGACTAACGCCTGGCGCCTTGCGCGCAAACCAGCTTGTGGACGGTGCGACCAGTGGCGTCTTGACCTTCTTGCCGTAACGCTCGCGCAGCACGTTCTTGAGATCTCCGATGCGGTCGATGAGCCCGTATTTCATCGCCTGCTCGCCAACCCAGAATTCGCCGGAGAACAAGGTTTTTTCGGGGCCCTTCAGTCTCTTGCCGCGGCTCTTCTGCACCAGCGCGATGAACATCGCGTGAATTTCCTGCTGCAGCGCCTTCAAGCGGCGCACATCGTCGGGCTTTTCCGGCTGGAACGGATCGAGCGACATTTTGTGGTCGCCCACCGTATGCACGCGCCGCTCGACGCCGATTTTCTTGATCGCCTTGTCGAAGCCGAAACTCGCGGAGATGACTCCGATCGAACCGATGATGGACGATGGATCGGCAACGATCTCGTCCGCCGCACAAGCGATCATGTAGCCGCCGGACGCGGCGACATCTTCCACGAATGCGATGACCGGCCGCTTGTTCTCGGCCGCGAGCGAACGAATGCGTTTGTAAATCAGGTGCGACTGCACCGGCGAACCGCCGGGTGAATTGATCACGAGCGCCACGGCCTTGGCACCTTTCACGGCAAAGGCGCGGTCGAGAACACGTGCGCTGGTGGCGAGCGTAATCCCCGGTACTAACGGCGTCGAAAATCCGATCGGACCGGTAAGCCGAACAACTGGCACGATCGGTATGCGGCGGAACAGGCGCGCTAAACTAGGGAAACGAGGGCTGGCCATCGCGAATACTTAGGCGCAACTGCGCACTTGCTCAAGCAGGATCAAGTGCTGCTGCGTCACGAAGAATTGCATTGGCCGCAGCACTCGGCTGCCCGCTGGCGTCGTTCAATACGAGACCCATATGCATTTCGGGCGGTGTGCGGCGTCCCTTAATCGCACGAACGATGATCCGGATTGCTGGCGCATCCGGGCGCGGAAAGATCGGAATGAGTTGTGCCGCGCCAAAGCGGCCCTTGATCGTTGCAAGAATCGTTTCGATAGCTTCGGGCCGGTGAATGAGAACCAGCTTGCCGTCGGCGGACAGCAATCGGTCGGCGGCTGCGATCCAAACATCGAGATCGGAGTCTTTCGCGACGTGCGCGCGCCGGCGGCTCGGTTGCGGCGAAGTCCTTCGGTGTGCGGGGTCGTTGAACGGCGGATTGACCAGTACGAGATCGGCGCTCGCAGCGGCAGGTTTCGCTGGCCCGCCGCGCCGCGTTAGTTTTCCGACATCGGCGATCACGACTTCACCTCGCTCTCCAAATCCATTGCGTCGGACATTGTCGCCTGCAACGGCCGCAAGATCGGGGTCGATTTCGACAAGGGTCACTCGGTTGGCGTTTTTGCGCACGAGCAGCGCGAGCCCTGCCGTACCGATGCCGGCGCCCAGATCGATCGCGTGCTTCGAGGAAGGAGCCGCGGCTGCAAGCAGGATCGCGTCATGTCCGGCACGATGACCGCGCACGGGCTGAAAGAGTTTCAGTCTTCCGCCTAATACCGCGTCGTCGGTAATATCGAATCCGGCCGAAGGCACATCAACCTGTTGCGAGCGCATGGCCGAATCCTGCATCGGTGAGCAGTTTTCGGGCGCGCTCGAGAAAATCTGTGGCGACAAGTACACGGCGCGGAAGCGCCCCGATAGATCCTTCGACCGAACTCATATGGCGGTCAGCGACATGGCACTCGATCTGTGCGGCGCCTAGCAACGCCTCTACCGCCGAAATCAGCACGAGGTCATTGGTCCGCATGAGCTCGCTCATGTTTATTCAGCTCGCCGCTCGCCGCCAAAGGGCGCGCGGTGCGATAGATAGGCAAGCCGTTTCAACTCCCGCCGTCCGTGGGTCACCGTATCGAGGATCAACCCCGAGGCGAAAGAGAGAAAAGCGAGGACCATCAATCCCATCGTCAAGATGGCTGTCGGCAGCCGCGGCACCAAGCCCGTCTCAAGAAACGTGACGATCACCGGAACTGCGAAAAAAATTGAAAGAAGAGCGAGGATTACGGCAATCGCGCCGAAAAACGGAAATGGCCGCTCCATGCGGTAGAGTTGAAAGATCGTCCACAGAATTCGAAAACCGTCGCGCCAGGTATTAAGTTTGGATTCCGATCCCTCCAGTCGCGCAAAGTATGGTGTCTGCACCTCGCCGACCGGCATGCCCAGCTCCAGCGCGTGTACTGTTAGCTCAGTCTCGATTTCGAAGCCCGTCGAGAGCGCGGGAAACGATTTCACGAAGCGCCGCGAGAATACCCGGTAGCCCGATAGAATGTCGTGAAACGCACGGCCGAATACCTGTGCCACGAACTCCGTGAGCATGTGATTGCCGAAGCGATGCCCAGGGCGGTAGGCCTCCTGTTCCTGTCCGACGCGGCAACCGACGACCATGTCGAGATTTTCATTGACCAGTTTCTCGATCATTTTCGGCGCACTCGGCGCGTCATAGGTCGCGTCACCGTCGACGAGCAAATAAATATCCGCCTCTACGTCGGCGAACATCCGGCGGACGACATGACCTTTGCCTTGACGCGTTTCGTTTCCGACGACAGCGCCGGCCTCACGGGCGACCTGCGGCGTGCGGTCCTTCGAATTATTGTCGTAGACGTGAACGACGGCGCCCGGCAGCGTCTTCTGAAATTCCTCGACCACTTTCGCGATCGCGGTCTCTTCGTTGTAGCAGGGTACGAGCACGGCGATGCGGCGGCCGGCGGCCGCCGTACCGCTTCGAACCGTATCCGTCGATGGGCTGAGAGCCCTCATGCGTGGCCTCACGAATCTACTTGGTGCGCAATCTAGGCCGGAACGCCCGGCCCACGAAAGACTGGCGTATCATGACGCCGCCTTGCCCGGCGATGTGACGTTTCTCTATGGTAAGCTAGCTCCAAAGGAGATTGTCAGTGGCTGTTGTTCTGCCATTTGAGCCCGCGGGTGAGCCGTCGATTGAGAGGCTGTCTAACCTCGTGCGCGCCGATTTGCAGCGCGTGAATACTCTCATCGTCAGCCGAACCGGGTCCGAGGTCACCATGATCCCGGAGGTGGCGAACCACCTAATCTCCTCGGGCGGCAAGCGGCTACGGCCCATGCTGACGCTCGCTACTGCGGCACTCACGAGCTATCGCGGCGAGGGGCACGTCAAGCTCGCGGCCGCGGTCGAGTTCATGCACACCGCAACGCTTCTTCACGACGACGTCGTCGATGGGAGCGAAATGCGCCGCGGCAAGCTCGCCGCGCGCATGTTGTGGGGCAATGAAGCGAGCGTGCTTGTCGGCGATTTTCTGCTCGGCCAAGCCTTCCGCATGATGGTCGAGGTCGGCTCGCTGCGCGCGCTAGAGATTCTGTCGGGTGCCGCAGCCGTTATCGCCGAAGGCGAAGTGATGCAGCTTGCGGCCGCCAAGAATTTGGAAACGACGGAAGACGCTTATCTCGCCGTGATCCGCGCCAAAACTGCCGAGTTGTTTGCCGCGGCGTGCGAAGTCGGTCCGGTACTGGCTGAGCGATCGAGACCCGAGCAGGCGGCTTGCAGATCCTTCGGTATGAATCTCGGCATCGCGTTTCAGCTTGTGGATGACGCGCTCGACTATGGCGGCAGCCGCGCGCGCCTCGGCAAGAATGTAGGCGACGATTTCCGGGAAGGAAAAATCACCCAGCCGGTTATCCTGGCATTCCGCCGCGGCAATGACGAAGAACGGAATTTCTGGCGCCGCGCACTGGAGAAGGGTGAGAGCACGGATAGCGATCTTGAACATGCGATCGCGCTACTCGCACGCCATCGAGCACTGGAAGACACGGTCGAACGCGCGCGTCACTATGGTGCGATATCGAAGGACGCGCTGGCGGTTTTTCCCGAGGGCGAAGGCAAGCAGGCGCTGATCGAGGTCGTCGATTTCTGCGTCGCGCGCGCGCATTGAAACTAGCCGAGCGTCGCAACACTCACCCACCAGTCGGGATGCTCCACGCGAATTCTTTCCGCCGCCGCTTTTGCATGAGCCGCGCTGTCATAGATCGCGAATACGCTCGATCCTGAGCCCGTCATGCGCACCACGCGCGCATCCGATGTTTGATGCAGGCGTTCTTCTACGGCTGCGACGGTTGACGTGAGCGAATGCGTGGCTCTTGAAAGATCGTTGGTCTGGGTATTGAGGAAAGCGATGAACTTGTCGCGCTCAAGTGGAATCGCACCAGCATCCGGGTGGTCCGCGAATTCCCCGCGCAAGGATTCCAGGCCCAGCTCATCGTAGATTCCGAACACCACGTTCGTTGCCACCGGCACGCCGGGAAATACGATGACCGCAGGGAGTGGCGGTAATTGCAACGGCGCGGAAAGGCGATCGCCAATGCCGCTGATGACGCGGGCTTTTTCTTTTAAGCAAACCGGTACATCGGCGCCGACTTTGCTGGCGGCCGTCAGGATACGCGGATCGTCGAGGTTCAAATCATTGGCTACCGCAAGCAGACGCAACGCAGCGGCCGCGTCGGCGGAGCCGCCGCCGAGTCCGGCACCCACGGGGAGACGCTTAGTCAACTCGAATCGTCCAAGCCGCACTCCACCTACACGTTCGGCAAATGCGTGAGCCGCGATCAAGACCAGATTGTCGTCGGCATCGCCCATGGCTGCGGCATTTGGTCCGCGGAGATCGAGGTCGAGCCTGCCGTCGGGAACAAAAGTCAGTTCATCGCCCACGTCCGCAAAGGCAACAAGGCTAACAATGTCGTGATAGCCGTCGGGTCTTCGCCGAACGATTCGAAGCGTCAGATTGATCTTCGCGAGAGCGCGGCTTTGAAGACGGGCCATGGTTCAAGGGGAGAATGAAGGTGAGGATGCCCGCAGGCAAGATTTAATGCGGCGGAGCGCGTCCTTGCAGTCGCCATGAATCAAGGGCATCCTCGCTTGGATACGCCGCGCATCCTGATGCCCGCGATCATTGATATTCTACCACTGGAGAAATTGCTCTTGAGGCACTTCACCCTCGCTACCGCCGCTGTTGCTCTTGCAACAGGTGGCTTGTTTTTGGCTTCTCTAGCGACGAAGGCCGACGTGCCTCCCGCCAGTGTGATTGCCCGCACATCGCCTGCTGGAAATTATCTCGCCGCTCGTTTCGCCGGATCTTCACGCGACATGGCAGCGGCCTCTGCCTATTACCGTGCAGCACTCCGTGCCGACCCCAAAAATGAAGAACTGGTTGAGCGCACCTTCCTCGTCGTGCTTGCGAATGGTTCCGTCGAAGACGCGATGCCGCTTGCCGAACGCCTGGTTTCCATCGATCGCAGCCAACGCGTCGCGCGCCTGACGCTCGCGGCGCGCGCGTTGAAGCGTGGACAATATTCAATCGCGCGCACGCAGCTTACCCAATCGGTACGCGGCCCGATCGCTGATCTCACTTCGACCCTGCTGTCCGCCTGGGCGCTTGCCGGAGCTGGCGACGTAAAGACGGCGATCGAAAGCATCGACCGGTTACAGGGGCCGGACTGGTATCTTGTGTTCAAGGATTTGCACGCTGGCCTGATTTACGACCTGGTAGGCAACAAAAAAGAAGCGGGCAAGCGCCTGGAACGCGCCTATCGGCTCGACTCGAATGCCATCCGCACCGCCGATGCCTATGCGCGGTGGCTTTCAAAGAATGGCGATCAGGCCGGAGCACAAAAAGTCTATGAAGCATTTGCAAAAGTGCTTCCCAATCACCCGCTAATCGAAACGCCCGTTGCCGACTTGAAGGCGGGCAAGACCCTCACTCCGATGGTGCGCACAGCCGCCGCTGGTGCCTCTGAGGTGCTCTTCGGCCTCGGCGCCGCGCTCGGACGGCAGGGCGGTGAGGATATCGGCCTCATCTATTTGCAGCTCGCAATCTATCTCGATCCGGACCACCCGCTGGCACTTCTTTCGCTCGCCGATCTCTATGAAGCGATGAAGAAACCGGAACTAGCAATCGAAGCCTATGGCCGCGTGCCGCTGACGTCGCCCTTGAAGCGCAACGCCAACATCCAGCTCGGTCTAAATCTCGAAGCCTTGGAGCGCTCTGACGAAGCGAAGAAGACGCTCGATCAACTCGTTGAACAAAAACCCGAAGATTTGGAGGCGATCGTCGCGCTCGGAAACGTACTGCGCTCACGCAAGCAATTCAAAGAAGCAGCCGTGATCTATTCGAAAGCGGTTGCGCGTGTCAGCGAGCCTACGCGCCAGCATTGGACGCTCTTTTATTTTCGCGGCATCTGTTACGAGCGTGACAAGGATTGGCCAAGCGCCGAGAAGGATCTGCAAAAGGCGCTGGAACTGTTTCCGGATCAGCCGCAGGTATTGAATTATCTTGGTTACAGCTGGGTCGATCAGGGTCTCTATCTCGACAAGGCGGTGTTGATGATCCGCCGTGCGGTAGAGCTCCGTCCAAACGATGGCTACATCGTCGACAGCCTAGGCTGGGCCTATTACCGGCTCGGTCGTTTTGACGAAGCGTCCACCGAGTTGGAGCGCGCGATCGAGCTGAAGCCGGAGGATCCGGTCATCAACGATCATCTCGGAGACACGTACTGGAAAGTCGGCCGTGAACTTGAGGCGCGTTTTCAGTGGCGTCACGCGCGCGACAACAAGCCGGAGCCCGAAGATCTTGTGAAGATCGAAGAAAAATTGAAGAGCGGATTGAAGGACGACGGCACGCCGTCAAAGGCGGGTGCAGTCAATTCGCAGGGCAACGGTGGATAAAAGCAGCCGGCTTTAGCGGCGCAACTTCATTTCGTCGGACGTCGCGGTTGCCGCGGCAGGCTTTTCGCTATTCTCAGTTTTTTCGCCGGTGCCACGGCGCCGCGCCAGTTGCGTCACGCCCCCGCGGTTGAAGTTGCAATACATGAAGTTCAGGTGGCTGATCGAGCCGCGGAAGCTCTCGGGCCCGGTGCGGACCAAATTGAAACATGGCTCAAACGGCAAACCCTTCAGCCGTGCGCAGATTTGACTGCCCGCGGCGTAAAGCGTGTTCGTCGGCAGGTGCAGATATCGTGTTTGGCCCTTGCCCATGACCCGAATGCTGCCCGAGGCCGAGCCATCTTTGAAAATGCGGCCCGAACCGACGGTTCCATCGAAGCAGCGGTAAGAAAACGTACGATCCGCCACGAATTCGCGCGCAACATCGACGCTCATCACCTGTTGTGCGATGGCCGGTACGCTTGAGACGAGAAGAGCGGTCGTAAAAAGGGTTGTGAGGCGCGCCATGGGACCAAGGGTTCGATGTTTCCTGACCCCACTTGCGCCGAAAATTCGCGACCTTGTCAAGCGCCGATCTGTTAGGCCGGACTAGATTTTTACCACAATACGGCCACGAACTTTGCCAGCAAGGATATCGGGTGCGGCCTCGATGACTTTTCCTAGCGGCATTTCGACGGCCATTGCGCCAAGCTTCTTGGGGTCGAGATCGGAGGCAAGCCGCTTCCAGGCCTCCTTGCGGCGCTCCATTTTGCACATGACGGAGTCGACGCCGAGCAACGAAACACCACGCAGAATGAACGGAGCGACGGAAGCGGGCAGATCCATGCCTTGTGCGAGGCCGCAGGCTGCAACAGCGCCGTCATACTTCGTCATGGAGAGAACATTCGCGAGGGTATGCGAGCCCACACTATCTATTCCGGCCGCCCAGCGCTCCTTGCCGAGCGGCTTCGCGGGGCCGGATAGCTCCGCGCGATCGATGATCTCGGATGCCCCGAGCGATTTCAGATAATCGGCCTCGGATGCGCGTCCCGTGGATGCTGTGACTGTGAAGCCGAGCTTCGACAGCAGCGCGATTGCGACCGAGCCGACACCGCCCGATGCGCCGGTGACGATAACGGAGCCCTGAGCGGGCTTAATTCCATAGCGTTCGAGCGCGAGCACACAAAGCATCGCCGTATAACCGGCGGTTCCGATAGCCATGGCTTCGCGCGTGGTTAGGGCCTCGGGCAGGCGCACAAGCCAGTCGCCCTTGACGCGCGCCTTCTCCGTATATCCCCCGAGATGTGTTTCGCCGAGGCCGTAGCCATTCAAGATGACTTTGTCGCCCGGCTTCCATGCAGCGTTGGTCGAGGCTTCGACGGTGCCCGCGAAATCGATGCCGCCAATCATCGGCCAGCGCCGCACTACTGGCGCCTTACCGGTGATCGCGAGTCCGTCCTTGTAATTGATCGTGGAATATTCGACACGGACCGTGACGTCGCCTTCCATCAGGTCTTTTTCGTCGAAATCGGCAAGCGCGGCTTTCGAGCCGCCCTCCGCCTTTTCGATCACGATCGCCTTGAATTTCGCCATGCGCGGCTTTTAGCACATCTTCACGCACGCGCGGCCGCAAAGCGGGCGACGGGCTTCTCGACGATGGGCAGATTGATCAGTGCCGACAACACGCCGAACAACACCGATAGCCACCACACAACGTTATAAGAGCCGGTGCGTTCGAACATGATGCCGCCGAGATAGACGCCGAGGAAGCCGCCCACCTGATGGCTGAAAAACGCAAAGCCATAGAGCATTGCGAGCCAGCGCGTACCGAACATAACCGCCACCAGACCGGAAGTCGGAGGCACCGTCGAAAGCCACGTTAGCCCGGTAACAACGCCGAAAATGAGCGTCACCGCCGGGCTCGCTGGCAGCGAGATAAAGACCACAATCGACAAAGCGCGCACGAAGTAAATCGTGGAGAGAATGAACCGCTTGGGCATGATGTTGCCGAGATAGCCCGCAGTCAGCGAGCCGACGATGTTGAATAGGCCGATGATCGCGATCGTCCAGCCGCCGACATAGGCGTCGAGTCCCCGATCAATGAGATATGAAGGAAGATGCGCGGTAACGAACGCGAGCTGAAAGCCGCAGGTGAAAAAACCGAGCACAAGCAAAACATAAGAGCGATGCCCGAACGCCTCCCACAAAGCACTCGTCATCGATTGCGATCTGTCAGGTCCCGCCGTTGCACCTGCCGCCGGCGTTTTGAGCGCGAATGAAAGCGGAAGGACTAGAAGCATCAAACAGGAGAAGATGATCAGTGCTGTCTGCCAGCCCTGGCTGTCGATCAGCGCCACGCCGAACGGCGCGAATAGAAACTGCCCGAACGATCCCGCCGCCGTACCAAGGCCGAGCGCAAGCCCGCGCCACTCCTCCGGCAGGATTTTCCCGAAAGCAGCCAGCACGATATTGAAGGAACAGCCGGAGAGCCCGAAGCCGATCAGAGCGCCAGCCGTCAAATCGAGCACGATGGGGGTCGTCGAAACGGTCATCAGCGCAAGGCCGGCGGCATAAAGCAGCGCGCCCACCCAAAGTACGCGAACCGTGCCGAAGCGGTCGGCAATCGCGCCGGCGAAGGGCTGCCCGATCCCCCACAAGAGATTCTGAATGGCGAAAGCGAGCGCGAACACGTCGCGGCCCCAGCCGTTCGCATTCGACATAGGGGTCAAAAAGAACCCGAATGCGGAACGCGGGCCGAAGGTGAATATCGCCATCAGGCAACCGCAGATCAGGACAACGGCAGGCGTACGCCAGGTCGTCAGCATCTTCGTCGTCATTTGGAATTTTCCTGCCGGGGCTTAACTTATAAATGTTGGGCGCGGCTCGGTTCCGCACCCGAATCCTCCGAAACTTACGGGCGCGCTTCGCGCCGCCCTAATGAAACTTGATCGATCCAGCCATCACGAACTTGCATGGCTTGTTGAGGATTGGGACTAGCGGAAGGGATCGACTTGCGCTATATTACTTTTGCTCGGAATGAGGATAAGACGAGCCGGACCCGGCTGAAGCCGATTTTTCCGTAACTAATATATGCTCATAGAGAGCATATAGCGGGAGACGCTCCATGGCGACAATCATCAACGCTCCTCATGTCGAAACCTTCGGCCCTGTCGTTCCGCGGGGCCCGATGCCGCCGCCACGGCCCAGTAGTGGTGCTGCCGCGCGCCGCCTCGGCGTGCTGCCCATGCCGTCGCTCGAATGGAACGAACAGGTCGGCCGCGAGACCGCGCATCTCTATGAGCGTGTGAAAACGGTCGTGCCGTCCGTCGAGTGGCCATTCTTTGCCCCCTACGTGAAGGCGATCAACGAACTCAAGAAGCAGCGGAACGCCGTCATTCTGGCCCACAACTACCAGACTCCCGAAATCTATAACTGCGTCGCCGATTTCGTTGGCGACTCGCTGCAGCTCGCACGTGAGGCCACCAAGACCAAGGCCGACATCATCGTGCAGGGCGGTGTGCATTTCATGGCCGAAACATCGAAGCTGTTGAATCCCGAGAAGACCGTGCTGATTCCGGATCTGCGCGCGGGCTGCTCGCTCGCAAGCTCGATCACAGGCGAGGACGTGCGACTGCTGCGCGAGCGTTTTCCAGGCGTGCCGATTGTGACGTACGTAAACACGTCGGCCGACGTAAAGGCCGAAAGCGATATTTGTTGTACCTCATCGAACGCCGTCCAAATCGTCGAGAGCTTCGGCGTGGATAAGGTCATCTGTATACCCGATGAGTATCTCGCCCGCTGGGTCGCGAGCCAGACCAAGGTGAAGATCATTGCCTGGAAGGGCCACTGCGAAGTGCACGAGCGCTTCACCGGCGAAGAGCTTCGCAAATTTCGCGAAGCCGACCCGAACGTGCAGATCCTCGCGCATCCGGAATGTCCACCCGACGTGATCGCGGAAGCGGACTTCACTGGTTCGACCTCGGCCATGATCCGCTTCGTCAAGACCAAGCGGCCGAAGAAGGTCGTGATGGTCACCGAGTGCTCGATGGCCGACAACGTTCAGGTGGAGACACCCGGCGTCGAATTTCTACGGCCGTGCAACCTGTGCCCGCACATGAAGCGCATCACGCTGCCGAAAATTCTCGATAGCCTCGTTTATCTGCGCGAGGAGGTTGAGATTGACCCTGCCATCGCCGAGCGCGCCCGCCGCGCGGTCGAACGAATGATCCATCACAAGAGCTGAGCAACGCATACCTCTACAGAGGGAAGCGAGCGATGTCCGACGCCCCGCGCGAACGCGACGAGCTGCCGCCTCAATCCTGGGGTGGTGTCGATGACGTTGTCATTGTCGGCGGCGGGCTTGCCGGATTGTTCTGCGCGCTGAAACTGGCGCCCCGCCCGGTCACCATCGTTACCGCTTCACCGATCGGGGAGGGCGCCTCGTCCGTGTGGGCGCAGGGCGGCGTTGCCGCTGCGATGGACGAGAGCGATTCGCCCGAAGCGCATGTCGAAGACACGTTGAAAGCGGGCGCCGGCATCGTCGACAAAGGCATTGCCGAGATGATGGCGCGTGAAGCGCCCGCACGAATTCGCGATCTCTTGCAATATGGCGTTCCATTCGACCGCGATCTGGAAGGACGGCTCCTTTTGTCGCGTGAAGCCGCGCATTCCGCGCGCCGAATCGTGCGCGTGAAGGGCGATGGCGCGGGCTCCGCGATCATGGCCGCGCTCGTTGCCGCCGTGCGCAACACGCCGACAATTCGTGTGCTGGAAAATCTGCGACTCGATGGATTGCTCGCGGAGGGGCGCTACGTCACCGGTATACGTGTTCGCGCTTCCGGAAAATCCTCGCCGGTTACGATTCCGGCGCGCGCCGTTGTACTCGCAAGCGGCGGCGTGGGTGGACTTTTCGCCGTGACGACGAATCCACTTGGTGCGCGCGGCGCTGGATTGATCGCCGCTGCACGCGCTGGCGCGGTCATCGCCGATGTGGAGTTCGTACAATTCCACCCGACCGCACTTGATGTCGGCCGCGATCCAGCGCCGCTCGCAACCGAAGCGCTGCGCGGTGATGGTGCGACACTCGTTAACCGGAAGGGCGAGCGCTTCATGCTGGCAATCGATCCGGTTGCGGAACTCGCACCGCGCGATATCGTCGCTCGCGGCGTATTCGCGGAAGTAGCGGCAGGACGCGGCGCGTTTCTCGACGCGCGCAAAATCGAGAAATTCGCGGAACGCTTTCCGAATGTTTTCGCCGCCTGCAAGCAGGCAGGCATCGATCCGGCAGTCAACCCGATTCCGATCGCGCCCGCGGCGCATTATCACATGGGCGGAGTGCTCACGGACGCAAATGGCCGTACTTCTCTCGACGGCCTGTGGGCCGCAGGCGAGGTTGCCTCGACCGGCGCGCACGGTGCCAATCGTCTCGCATCCAATTCGTTGCTCGAAGCCGTCGTCTTTGCGGCACGCATCGCCGAGGATATCGGAGGTCTTGTGCCCGAACCGAAGACGCTGGCGTGGGATGGAGCGCACAAAAAGACTGCGGCATTTCATCCGGAAATGCGCGCAGAAGAGATGCAGCTGCGCCAATTGATGTCCGCCAACGTAGGCGTAATCCGTTCGGGCGCAGGGCTAGCGCGGGCGCTTGGTGAAATCATTGCGTGTGAGGCGAAGGCCAAATCCGCCGAACTAAAGGACATGGCAACGACCGCTCTGATGATCGCCGCAGCAGCCTACGCGCGCACTGAAAGCCGTGGCGCGCATTATCGCTCTGACTTTCCCGAGCCTGATCCTGCGCAGGCAAAGCGCAGCTATTTCACGCTTGATGAAACGCGGATGATTGCGAACCGGGCGAGCGCGAAGGCGGCGTGATGCGCGCAGATCTTCTTTGTCTCGGCGCTGATTTAACGGCGTCCGTTATTACAGACGCCGTTCGCCGCGCGCTCGCCGAAGATCTGGGGGACAATGGCGATATCACGTCGGTTGCAACTATCCCCGGCGGCAAACAGGCGAAAGCGAAGCTTGTCGTCCGTCAACCTGGCGTAATCGCTGGGCTTGTCTGCGCGGCGGAAACATTCTCTCAACTCGATCCAAAAATTTCCTTTCATGCAAAGGCTCGTGATGGCGCGAATGCGGTCGCCAGGGATGTGCTGGTCGAACTTGAAGGTGCCGCCATTTCTGTTCTTTCCGGCGAACGCGTTGCACTCAATTTTGTCGGCCATTTTTCCGGTATCGCTACGCTCACCGCGGCCTACGTCGCGAAGGTTGCTCACACCAAGGCGAAGATTCTCGATACCCGCAAAACGACGCCTGGCTTGCGCGCGCTCGAAAAATACGCCGTTCATTGCGGCGGAGGCGTCAATCATCGCATGGGCCTCTATGACGCAGTCTTGGTCAAGGACAACCACATTTCCGTCGCCGGCGGAATTTCCGCCGCGCTGAAAGCGGCAC
>Ga0105249_10001477_pt1 | contig 20591 bp, 23 predicted proteins | sample KBSS44metaG_FD_81522 | JGI IMG/M metagenome (GOLD analysis project Ga0105249, IMG submission 81522) | Switchgrass rhizosphere microbial communities from Kellogg Biological Station, Michigan, USA - KBS S4-4 metaG | ecosystem: Host-associated > Plants > Roots > Rhizosphere > Soil | place...
TACTGTTATTGCAAAAAAGAAATATTTTACGCAAAGACTTAATGGCGAGATCACATTAGATGGAATTCTAAAAGAAGAAGCATGGAATGCAGTTGAATGGGGGGGTGATTTTATTCAATTTCAACCTAATGAAGGAAAACCGCCATCGCAACAAACCAATTTCAAAATTCTTTACGACGATAAATATCTTTATATCGGCTATCGCTGTTATGATCTTGCTCCCGATTCAATTGTAAGCAGGATGGGGCGCCGTGATGAATTTCCGGGTGATTGGGTGGAAATAAATATTGACAGTTATCATGATCTTCGTACTGCATTCTCATTTACATTATCAGTATCCGGTGTGAGAAGTGAAGAATTTGTTTCAGAGAATGGTAACAATTGGGACGCTAGTTGGAACCCGATATGGTTTGCAAAAACTCACAAAGATGATAAAGGATGGAGTGGAGAAGTAAAAATTCCTTTTAGCCAGCTGCGCTATAACAATGACCAGGAAAAAGTTTGGGGGTTCCAGATAACAAGACGTTTATTTCGAAAAGAAGAACGTTCTAACTGGCAATACATTCCGCAAGGTTCAGGAGTATGGGTTAGCGCTTTTGGTGAGTTACATGGGTTGAAAGATATTCCCATGCACCGGCAGGTAGAGATTGCACCTTATATAGTTGCACAAGCAGAAAAATATACAAAAGAAGATGGTAACCCATTTGCACAAGGCTTTGATGGAAAATTAGCTGCTGGTGTTGATGGTAAAGTGGCCGTAACAAATGACCTGATACTTGACTTTACAGTTAATCCTGATTTTGGACAAGTGGAAGCTGATCCTTCTCAAGTCCGTATTGATGGTTATCAAAACTTTTTTGAAGAGAGAAGACCATTCTTTATAGAAAGCAGGAATATTTTTAATTACCAGCTTACTGGTTCACAGGCAGGCGGTGAATATGATGCAGACCTGCTTTTCTATTCAAGACGTATAGGAAGTTCACCACATGGGTATCCCGCTACTACAACTGGTGAACATGTAAAGATGCCCTTGAACACAACTATCCTGGGTGCCGCAAAGTTTAGCGGCAAAACAAAAAAAGGATTTAGTGTCGGCATCCTTGAAAGTGTTACTGAAAGAGAAATGGCTATTATTGATAATAACGGGCAGAAAAGAGAAGAGATGGTGGAACCACTCACCAATTATTTTGTAACAAGACTGCAAAAAGATATTGACGGCGGCAACACTGTGTTGGGAGGTATTATCACTGCTGTAAACAGGGAACAGGGGTTGAGTGATTTTCTCCATCGGAATGCATATTCAGGTGGTCTTGATTTTTTACACTTCTGGAAAAAGAGAACATGGTATTTCAAAGGCAATGTTGTTTTCAGCAGCGTGAATGGAACAAAAGAAGCTCTATTAAATACGCAAACAAATTTTGAACATCTTTTTCAACGTCCAAATTCTCCGGAAGTAGAAGTGGATTCAAGCAGAACAGAGTTAACTGGCACCGGCGGCACATTTAGTCTTGGGAAAAGTGGTGGTAAACAAGGTAGACATGGGGAAGTATTTAAGTTTGAATCTGGGGTCACTCTTCGTTCCCCCGGACTGGAATTAAATGATATTGGTTTTTTACTTGCTTCCAATGAGATCAATCATTTTACATGGGCCGGCATACAATGGCAACGACCATTTTCAATTTTCCGTTCTGCAAGAATAAATTACAATCATTGGTTCAGATGGGACTATAGCGGGCAATTCCTTTATAGTGCATTTAATTATAATGCACATGCTACATTTAAAAATAACTGGCAAGCGGGAACGGGCACTACCTGGAACAATTATGAAGTTTCAAATAATGCGTTACGTGGTGGTCCTTCTTTGCGTCGTCCTGCAGGATTAGGTCCTTGGGGATATGTAAGCACTGATTTCAGAAAAAAAGTAGCTTTTAATCTCAACCTGAATTATTTCTGGGGTTTTGAAAACACCGTTAAAGGTGGTGACTATAGCCTGGGCATCACCTATCAACCAATTAATTCATTAAATATTAGCCTGAGCGGAAATTACTCGACTTATTGGCGCAGGCAGGATCAGTTTGTAACCAGCATTAATTATAATAACACGACCAGGACAATTGTAAGTGAAGTGGATCAAAAGACGCTTCGATTTGTTTTGAGACTTAATTATAATATTACTCCGGATCTAACACTTCAGTACTACGGGCAACCATATATTACTCGTCCTCTTTATACCAGTTTTGGTTATGTCACAAATTCTTTAGCAAAACATTACGATGACAGGTTTCATGTTTTTACTGCAAATGAGATCAGTGGCAGTAATGGAGAGTATTTTGTAGATGAAAACGTTGATGGAGTGACTGACTATAGTTTTGCAAATCCCGATTTTAATTTTGTGCAATTCAGATCCAACCTTGTTCTGCGTTGGGAATACAAACCCGGCTCAGAATTTTATGTTGTTTGGTCAAGAGGGAATACGCCGGATGCATTTGGGGATACTGACACGCCACTTGGTCAAAGTTTATATTCAAATGCTTTTGCAGAGCATGCAAGAAATATTTTCTTGATCAAAGTAACGTATAGATTTCTCAGATGATCAGTTCATCTCTTACCAAAAAATCTATATAGCACCCAGCTACGAACTCCAATAAATACAGGGAAAAATAAAAGAATTGCGATCACCGAAAGAAAGCCGTTAGTTCCAATATAATTACTGAATAGGGGAATAAGTAAAATACATATGCTTATTACAACCATTAGCCGTGATACAGGACGTATATAAGATCTTGATTCATCATCCTCTTCCATAATTTTTGTAATAGCGACAACAACAAATAAGATTGTAGCAATTGCAATACAAAACATCCAACGAACTTCATTGCTCACTCCAACCACAATACCTGTCAACAATATTTTAAAACAAGCACCAATTACACTTAATGCCATCAGTAACGGAAAATGAAGAATTAAGAACCATTGCAAATAACTGTATCCTTTTTTCGTCTCTTGCTCACTCGTCATATCAAAATAAATGCTCCAGAGAAGAAATGAAATAAGAATGCCCAATATAAAAGCGATCCATGCAGACGGTGCTTTGTCTTTTACTTCTGCAAGTCCATTTACAGTTCCCAGGATACTTTCCGCAAGTACTATAATGGTAAATAATCCGAATCTTTCAACTAATGCAGCCGAAGCTGAAAACACCTGTCCCCTTTGTTTTAAGACAGTTACTACAGTCCGGGCACCAATTAAACCCGGTGTCAAATTCAATACTAAAACGATCACCCATAAAATCATCGCTGTTTCATTTGTAAAAAATATCGACGCAATTAATAATGCAAAAGCGATCAAATAATTTACTGTATAATAAATATTAAAAACCCTGTGTGAGCGATCGTAAATACCAACACTCCACCATAAATATGTAATAAGAATTTCTATTATAGCAAAAGCGATCGCAAAATTCTGATGATGTCCTTCATATGCACCTGGGATCGTGATCGCCACAGCCGCGACACCCAGCATTTGCCAAAAGGTCAATAGTCTTGTTCGAATGCTATCGCTTCCATGCAGATCATAATATTGACTTCCGTTTATCCAGGACCAGAAGATCAAAGAGAACAATAAAAAAGAGAAAAGCAATTCATTCCATGATAAATGATTAGACAAATGGTGTGTGACCTGGGCTATCGCTGCTACATAAACGAGATCATAAAATAATTCCAGCCAGCTTATCTTTCTTTCATTTTTTCTTTCGTCAAATTTTTTAGGAGGTCCCCACCAACTAAGATTCGTATGTCTTTCATTCATGAAACACATAGTTTAATAAACTAAGATAATCATCTTCATGCTATTGAATAAAATTTGCGGTTAACCATTTAAATCTTCCATAAGGCAAAATTTTTGCAGGATTTTATCTCTGTATGTAAGAATGGTAAGCCCGGACAAGTTGAATTACTCTACTTTTGTCATCAAATCAATCCTCAGATCATTAATTAAAAAAATGGATAACCCAACGATTGATAAGAGCTCACCTGATATACAAATGCGAAAGTTGGTGGCGATCATGTTTGCAGACATGACAGGTTTTACTGCAATGATGCAGGATGACGAAGCAAAAGCAAAGGTTTTACGAAACAGGCAGCAACAAACATTAGAAACTCTTATTCCTTCACATAACGGCACCATCGTACAGTTTTTTGGCGATGGCACTCTTAGCATTTTCGACAGTGCTATTGATGCTGTAAAATGTGGGATTGAGATCCAAAAAGAATTACAAAAAGAACCTAAAGTAAAACTGAGGATCGGGATCAATTCCGGTGATGTTGTATACGATACAAAAGGCTTGTACGGTGATTGTGTAAATGTAGCTTCACGAATTGAGTCGATCGCTGTTCCCGGAGCAATCCTTATTTCAGATAAAGTTTTCGATGAAGTAAAAAACCAAAAGGAAATAAAAACAATTCCTCTTGGAAAATTTATTTTGAAGAATGTGAAGATGCCTGTAACTGTTCACGCCGTAGCCAATGAAGGATTGATCACTCCTACATCGGCCCAGATAGGAATAAAAGCAGGTAGTGATAAAAGTGTCGCGGTACTTCCATTTGTAAATATGAGTGCCGATCCGGAAAATGAATATTTCAGTGATGGAATTTCAGAAGAGATACTTAATTTATTGACACACGTTGAAGGGATACAGGTAACAGCTCGTACATCTTCCTTTTCGTTTAAGGGAAAGAATGAGGACATACGGGAGATAGGTAATAAGCTCAATGTTGCTAATATTTTAGAAGGCACAGTACGAAGGGCAGGAAAAAAGATCAGGATAAACGTTCAGTTAATAAACACTGCAGATGGCTATCATGTATGGTCAGAAACTTATGATAGTGAACTGGAAGATATTTTTGATGTGCAGGATGAAATATCGAAGAAAATTGTAACCAGGTTGAAAGAAAATTTTGCCATTACTGATAAGAAAGAAAATGTAGTAAAGCCTCCAACGGAAAATCTGGATGCCTATAATTTATATTTAAAGGGCCGTTATTATTGGAATAAATCAAATCCTGAAGATACATTAAGAGCAATAAAAACTTTTGAAGAGGCAATTAAGCTTGATCCAAATTTTGCATTACCATACTGTTCTCTCGCCTATTGTTATTCTTTCATGGGATCATCTGGGTTAATGCCGCCATCAGAAGCATATCCGAAAGCAAAAGATTATACACTCAAAGCGATCGAACTTGACCCAAACCATGCAGAATCACATTTATCATTGGCAACAATTAAATTCTATCATAATTGGGATTTTGAAGGCGCTGAAGCTTCTTTAAATAAAGCACAGGATCTTGGATTGAATTCTTCGCTATTTAACCAGGTGCATGGTTGGTTTTTAATTGCAAAGGGGGATTTTGAAAAAGCGATTGAAAAAATTCAACAAGCTCTTGCTCTAGATCCACTTTCATTACCATTAATGAGCACCCTTGGTGATGCTTATTCCTTTGCGGGACGATTTGAAGAAGGACTTGAACAATATAATAAGATCATTGAGTTGGAACCAAATTTCAGAAGAGGGTTTGAAGGAAGAGGAATGATCTATCTCGCCATGGGTGAAAATGATAAAGCAGTTAAAGACCTTGAACAATACCACAAGCTCGTTGGAAATCCTCTGAAAGGACTAAGTAGTCTTGGACATGCGTATGCTGCCGCGGGACAGAAGGATAAAGCGTTGGAAATAGAAAAAAAATTAAAGTTAAGAGAGGAGAAAGAACCGGGTGTATTGTTGCACATGGATTATGCCTTTTTATATTCCGGCTTGAAGCAATTTGATCTCGCATTTGATTATCTTAATAAGACCTATGAACAAAGAATGGGTATTGCCTGTCTTGGCATGATCTTTTGCGTTCGTTATCCAATGCTGAAAGAGTTAAAATCAGACTCACGATTCAAAGACCTGATGCAAAAAATGGGATTGGAAAAATAGACCCCAATTTATTTCCCTGACACCCATTGTTCATACAATCTTCTCTGCTTTTCATTTATTGTTGACAATTGTATTATGTGCACAACGGGTTGCTGATAACCCGTTATCAAGACATTAATTTTTTGAATTCCTGACGGACGTTCAACCTCGACAACAATTGTATCGCCGATCTTTGCATTTCTTTGAATAGAACGAAAATCTAATGAGTTAGTTAATGTTTTTTCATTTACTGTTTTGACAATATCACCTGTATGCAATCCTGCTCTCCCCCAGGCAACTGTTGGATTTGATAACGTTATTCTTAAAACATTTTCACCGGGTAATTGATACACAAATGCTCTAAGGTCAGAAACTGGCTTCTGGTCATTTGATAAAACATCTTTCCATTCAATTGAATATTGCAGGCCGAGCAATTTAAGATATTGTGAAAAATCGATCTGCTTACTTCCATAAACATGATCGCTAAAAAACTGGTGAACATTACATCCACATACATCTTCTACAGCTTGTTCAATATCTTTTGAAGTAAATCCCTTTTGACCGCTGAATCGTTCGAGCATTTTTCTCATCACATCATCAAATGTTTTATCTCCCTTTGATGCATCACGGATAATAAGATCAAGCATAGACCCCAATACTTCTCCCTGCAGATGAGTGCCCGCTGAGTAGTCTCCTAACATACCAATAGGGCCATAAGATGCTTCACTGATCTTCTCTGCAGAAAATTTTAAATAAGCAGGGGTTGCAGTATAACGCCTGATCAGGTTTTCAAGATGAAATGATCTCGTTGAATCAAAAACAGCAAGCCCTGCTCGTCTCAAAAAGAGGTCAGAAAAAAAATGGTTAGACCTTCGCTGAACCAAAGCCCTTTGGATAAAGGAGGTGTTTTGTAATCCACATCTCTATACTCAACTGGTCGTATTCGCATCAAATTCCATGTGTGAAAATATTCATGAGCAATTTCTGAAAGAATGCCACCCATTGAATTCGCCAATTGTGAACTTGGAGCTCCCACTGTAACTGAATTATTATGCTCTAAAGAACCAACTGCTCCGTCCTGCAACATAAAACTATATTCCCGGTATGTCGGTCTTCCAAATAATAAAGCTGCTTGTTGAGCTATTTTTTCAATGGATGATACAAGCATGGTGGTATCAAAATCTTTTGCATCATGCAAAGGCCAATAGATCACACGATGAGGAGTGTTGTCAATTGTAAAACCCCAGCTTTTGAATTTTCCAATAAAAACGGGATCATCAACTAAAACAGAAACAGAAGATGCATAAAAAACTTTTTTATCAGATGTTGCTTGCAGACCTGTAGCAATTTCCCAATCTTTTGGAATATCAAATTCAACATGCGAAGAAATAAGTGTCGCTCCAACAATATACATAAATGAATGTGGTCCTCCCACGAGGCCACCAGTGGAAGTAAGATAAGCTTTCCATGATGACCGGATCCCTGCTACATTCGGTAAATGAATGCGATAATGCAAAACAGCTTCTCTCCCATTTGTTATTATTTTCCATAGAGAACTATCTTCACGAACCACTTTTCCTTTTCCATTTTTCGCCTCAACAAAAAAATTTTCAACATATTGCCAGTAACGGTCATCATATTCAGGATGTGCGACCATCGCGACATGAAAAGTATCAGCAACATTCCTAATCTTCATTTCAACCGCGAACGAAGAAAAATTTGTTGAATCAATTGTTAGGAGGTAATCAACTATTGGTTGATGCATATCATATCTCGTCTCAATTGATTCCGTCCAATGCTTAAATGGATATTGAGCCGAAGCCGATAACATCACAAGGATAAATATTGTTGCAGCATTAAATTTCTTTAGCATAAAGATGATATTGATAAGCTCCAACTTAAATAAAATAATAACGAAGTAAAAAGTATTTACATAACCTGTAAGCGAGACTTGATGAATTACATAAAAAGGAAAGGATATCGTTTAAAGATTTTAAAAACTTTTATTCTTTTTGCAAGAAAAAAGTACAATTGAAATATCTATTCAATGTTCATTTTTTCATGCCTAAATAATAGTCTCTCTCCTTTTTACTGAAATGTTCTATGGAGTACCGAAGAAATGTTCTCGGCATTGTCGCAGCATGTTCATTTAAAAAAGCAATTAACTTTTTTTGATCTTTTGTGCCGGCAAATCGCAACATCCATCCTGTTGCTTTGTGTATTAGATCTTCTTTATCATTAACAAGTATTTCAGCGATCTTAAAAGTATCGATTAAATCACCCTGCCTGATAAAATAACAAGTGCTGAGAATGGCTGTGCGTCTTTCCCAAATATTTTTTGAACGGGCAAGCTTATATAAAATATCATGTGGCTTATCATACAAATAACTTCCGGTCATGTACAAGCAGCCAAGATCACAAAGATCCCAGTTATTGATGCGATCATGACGGCGCATATACAGATCAAAAAAATCTTTTAATCTTTCTTTAGATATCTTTTTATTTCGTGAAGCCTTGTCCATAATGCTTACAGCGCCGGCTCTTACTTCATGAATCGGGCTTTCAAGTAGCTTTTCAATTTCTTCGATCGGCATTTCCCCAAATTCTTTTGCCAACGCAAACAGGGTCCCCATTTTTACACCCATAAATTTATCGCCATGCCCATAATCCCCCTCCCCTGATTTGAAATATCGCCGGATCTTTTTTAGTTCAACATCTGATTGATGAGATTTTAGCCTGGTGATAAAATTTTTCGCAGTTAAATCCTTTGCTAAAATAGAATTGCCCGTCTTTGGTTTGACGGGCTTTGCTATTGCTGTTTTTTTTGCTCTGATTGACTTAGCCATATGTATTATCCGTTATACGCTTTTTCCAGGTCAGCGATGATTATTTTCTTCATTCCCATCATTGCCTGCATCGCTCTTCCGGCTTTCGCTTTGTCTTTATCAGTCAGCATTTTTGGCAATATCGGGGGAACGATCTGCCAGGATATCCCAAATTTATCCTTTAGCCAGCCGCACATACTTTCCTGTCCGCCATCTGCTGTGAGTTTATTCCAAAAATGATCGATCTCTTCCTGGGTTTCGCAGTCAACATAAAAAGATATTGCCTCTGTGAATTTAAATTGCGGGCCTGCATCAAATGCATAGAACTTTTGTCCATCCAATTCAAAGACGCCGGTCATTACCTGGTTTTCGGGAAAAGGACTGCCTTTACCCCAATAATTGATATTTATGATCTTTGAATTTTTAAAAACAGAAGTATAAAGCTTAATTGCTTCTTCAGCTTTGCCATCAAACCAAAGGAAGGGAGTTATCTTTTGCATGATTAAAGTTTTTAAACGCTTAATTTTTTTCTGAAAGTTCTTTTACCTTTTCAAGAGCCACCGGCCATGTTTTCAAAAAATAATCTTTGAACTCATCAGTGCTATCCATATCAACGGCCAATTTTGTTTTACCATTATTATCCGTTAATCTATAATTTTCCCTGGCTCCTGCCCAACCTTTTGCGCTGTCGCTTTCAGTATCTTCTATCCCATCTTTTACCACACCAAGATGCTCGAACGACATGAATTCATTTTTTTTATTTGTAGCGATCTTGCTAACCATTCCTCCGTCACCACCTGACCCAAGAAATAACACTTTACTACCCTCTTTCCAATTATCGGTTTTTGCATAAGATCCCTCAGCGAATGGTGTTGTCCATTTTCTATACGACTCATCATTCCACAATACATTCCATACTTTTTCTTTGGGTGCATTGATGTCGATGGAGAAATTGATCTTTTCCATATAATATATTTTTAGGTTTATAAATATAATTAATGCTTTGCTGGTATAAAGATGCGATGAAAAAAATTGAATGTCGGGGTGGAAAAGCGACTGTTTAATGGGGTGTTCCCGACAACCCCATCAATTTTACCCTTACCCTAATAAGTAGCTGAGAATACTTCAAATATTATTGAGTCTCAGTAAGAAATTTTTGATTATCCGCTTCATATTTGTTTTTGAATTCAGTGAACTGTTCATGTAACTCTGAAACCTTTTGCAATCCATGATCTACTTCTTCATGCAGATCAGGCAAGCCATCGCTGAGTATGCCAGCTTCAAGATTGATATTATCAGCTTCTATTTGTGCGATCTTTTTTAACACTGAGGTTTGAGAGTTTCTGAGATCATCCAGCTCCCGAATGATCTTATCCATTAAAGCTAAGCGCTGCTTCGGATCCATATTTAAAATGTTTAAAAAAAAGGAACAAACTCCAGGCCAGTAAAACACCCGGATTTCATACAAATACCCTCTCATTTTACTCTGCCAATGGCATGGTAGTTGTTTTTATGCTTTTGGTGAGAAAAGTGTGCTGCTTGATCATTATTCATTTTTAAAAAATCCGTCATGAAAAATTTAATTGGCGTTATAATATCTATTGTTTTGATATCAAGTTTTGCTTCTATGGACCGTTCAGGTATACAGGGGACGATAGATCCGCCGGAAGGAGCTAAAAGAATATGGGCTGTTAGTGGTAAGGATACTGTTTCAATTATTCCTACGCCGGGTAGTTTTATAATGGATGTAAAACCGGGAACCTGGAAATTAGTAGTAGAAGCCGTGCTCCCATATAAAAATGCCGAAAGAGAAAGCATTCTTGTAATGGATGGCCAAATAACAGATATTGGTTTGATAAAGCTTACACAATAGATACCGGTCATATAATACAACCGGGATTTATTATAAACGGCAATGTATTACTTATACTAATTCATAATTTTCTTTTCAAAAAATTAAGTTATGAAAAAGTTGAATCTGCTTCTATTGTATCTTTCAATCTTTTGTTTTGTAAATGCCCAAACAAAAGTAAACCCGGTGATAAAATCTTACGGAACGGTTTTTCAACTACCGAATGCTGATCATAAACCAGATCCATCAATAAAATATAAAATTCTTGTTGAGCTTACGGAAAATGGTTCAAAACCAGATTCACTAAATGAATACATTGAGGCCTTAGCCACATTAGTTAATCTTCATGCAGCCGAAGGCGTGCCGAAAGAAAATATTCAAATGGTGGTAGTGTTGCGTAAAATGGCCACATATGCAGTTTTTGATAATGAGCTTTACAAAGAAAAATTTAAATGCGATAATCCCAACCTGCAGATATTAAAAGAGCTAATGGATGCCGGTGTTGAGTTTTTTGTATGCGGGCAAACAATGCAAAAAAGGAATATTGATATTAAAAAATTAATTGCAGGAACTAAGGTGGCAAGTTCCGGACTTACTGCATTAACTACCTACCAGCTTAAAGGATATGCCCTGATCAAATTTTAAAAGCCCTTTCATCAAGAAAATTAAACCAGTGGTGTAGCTTTGGTTTAAATTTCATTTGCACGGCTGAAGTTTGCAAAAACTAAGTTTTATGAAACTCATCGCTACACTTTTGTCACTTACATTATTATTTTCCTGGGCTAACTCAAAAGAAACAAATTATACAGCAAGCACCCCTGCGGCTCCATTAGTAAGAAAATTCCTCGGTATTTCGCTAACAGACTCTATTGATTTTATCCGTTGGAAACTTTCTATCACTGAAAACAAGTATTCTTTGGAATGTATTTATGGGATTGGGAAACCAAATACAAACGGCTTCTATGATGGTGGAAAAAAAATTGCTTTTTCAGGGAAAATAAAAAAAGAAAAAAATAATTATTTACTCATAAACAATAATAAAACACTGAAACTTGCCGAATTGAACAATAACCTGCTTCATATACTTAACAATGACAATACTCTCCTGATAGGTGGTGGCGGATGGAGTTATGTGCTGAATAATACGACTCCGTCCCTGACAAACAAAGTGAATATGATCGCAAAACAAACAAGTTATAGAGACTCGGTGGCATTCCAGGGAAGAACACCTTGCGGAGATTTTTCAATCAATCATCCAGGCAATGGCTGTATTAAAATGAAGTGGTATATCGTTCTTTACGCAAATGCTGTTAAGAATGAACCAACAACCTATCTTTTGAACCGGAGTCATATGTTCCCATTGGAATATCCGGGTAAGAAAGGAACCTGGAAGATCATTTCAGGAAAAGATGGCAGGATCATTTATGAATTGACCCCTGATAAAGAAACTATCCACACTTATCTTTTAAAGCTTGATGACGGTGTTTTGATCTTTACAGATGCAAATGGAAACCTACTAGTGGGGGATCATGACTTTAGCTATACTTTGAACAGAAGTTTCTAGTCACCTTGTTAGAGTCATATCAATTCAATTTATGGGCATATTCATTTAAAATTTTTATCCTTTTATAGAATTTTGGAGTGAAAAAGAAAAATAAGTGTGAGGCAAATGCTATATAAACTGCCGATAACGTTTTAAATAAATAATAATTAAAGAGTAAGCTTAATAATTTTCTTCCATGGATCTTGAGTGAATATCTTTTTCTGTAACCATTTCTCCTTCAAGACAAATGCAAAACTCATTTTTGTTTTGAAGTTCCTGGCGGAATTCTTCTTCCATCTGTGCAAAGTCTTTAAAGAATGCGATGCTTTCAGCTAACCATTCTTTTTTCTCGTTGTATGAATTCTTCAGATAATCATGAATTGAGATCATGTTTTCTGTGACGTTGCTGAGTTTCAATGGCAGAAGCAGTTTATTCATGATGAGTAGATTTATGAGGATTATGAAACATTTATGCCAAAATCATTCCTGTTAATTAAAAGGCCAAAGGATGGGTATTAAATAATTTTAAACGTTTATATTAATGCAAAAAATGTGGATAAGATATTTACTATTAAACCGAAAAATGACAATCAAAAAAAGGGTTGATTTTTTTCCCCATAACTATTTCACTAAATATTATCTGTGTCTCAACATGAATTGGGGTCAGTTGTAAAAATCCCGCTGTTATTGTTTTTGTAAGCCTAGTTTTTTCATTGCAGCTTCTTCATCTACATGTGATATTAATAAAATGATCTTGGGTTCACTTCCTGTTTCCTCGATTATATAGCTTCTATCAAATTCTATTAATTTATTACCCGTTTTGTCAAAAGTTATACCCCAACGTACTACCACCATGCTATAATCATTGCAGATAGGCATTACTCTTTTAGAAATTATTCTTGCTGAAGTGCGGCCGACGCTTTTGTAAAACTTATTTGTTTGCGCAGCTTTCTTCTCACAATCTTTCTTATTCTGCGTTATTGAACCTTTTGGTCCGGCAGTAATAAAGCTATCGGCACAATACCCTGATATCTTTTTCAGATCAAGTTTGTCGAAAGCAGTTTCATACTCTTTGAATAAAATATCCAGTTGATCACGACTCATGCTCTACCATTTAAAAAAACGGCTCAAAAACAAAGCCATGATTATGTGTTATGCCTGTGATCAAAAGGCATGCATTTTGAGAATTACTTTACTAAAAATATAATATGCCAATCGCAAAAGTTATCGAAGTGGTCGGCTCTTCTGAAAAAAACTTTGATGACGCAGTTATACATTGTGTTGATAAAGTATCAAAAACTATTCACCATATTGACTCTGTATTTATCAAAGAATTTAAAGTTCATATGAAAAATAGAAAGCCTGTTTCTTATGAAATTATTTGCAATGTATCTTTTCGGCTTGAGGCTGTGAACAGATAATAAATTAATTTCTGAACTCCTGGCTTATCATGAGGCCATAAAATCCACCATCTAGTATTCCAATGGCCACACGCCCAAAAGAGGGATTAAGAATATTTGCCCTATGTCCTGGAGAGTTCATCAGGTTTACATGTGCTATTTCTACTGTTTGAGCTAGTGCAAGATTTTCTCCGGCAGTTTCAAAATGAATATTTGCCGCTCTCATTCTATCGAAAGGATCTTTTCCATCAAGATCATCGTGTGCAAAATATCCTTTTGCAAACATATCTTGTGAGTGAGCCCTTGCAATCTGCAGCATCTCAGGATCAGCTACGAATGGTTTTAATCCACGTTTTTGTCTTTCTGCATTTATCATCTGCAACATTTCCGCCTCATAATTCGGTTTTGGAACTGCATTATCGATCTTAAAAGTAAGATTGATCTTTTCAGCCGAGCCAGGCTGAACTGTAAGACTATTGATCGTTTGCCGAATGGCTTCATCAAATACGGGAGCTAGTTTCCTGTTAGCCCATTCTGATTGCATTGCCAATTGAACGCCTAACTGGCTATTGCGAGCTTTTTCGGTTATTCTATCCCGTATCGGCAATGCCAGAATGATCGCAGAAAATATCACTGCATATAAATAACCCATAATAGCTCCAGGAATAATTCCCAAAAATCTATTGAATACACTAAGATGAGCTTCTATTGGAGCAGCCCGCGCTATATATCCTGCAAGAATACTCAGGAGTGTACCGGCAACGATAGCCGTCAATATAAAAGCAATTGCCAATAACCATGGGCCTGCATTAAATAATTTATCAATAAAGCTGGCAACATATGGATAAAATAAATAGGCCATAACAAAACTCCCGGCCCATACTAATAAACTAAGCATACTGGAAATAAAACCACGGTACCAACCTGCAATAACTGCCAGAAGTACGATCAAGATCAAAATTAAATCAATCCAATTCATAGATAATGTTACACATGAATTGAACAAAAAGTTCGCCGAAATTTTTATCCACTTAGCAATTTTGAAATTTCAAAAAGAAAAGCCAATAAGATAATGTAGAAAAAAATGCTGCTTTTAGATGATTTTCAGAGTTTGTCTCCTGGGATTTTGAATTTTTGTCTACCATTAATGGTGGTACACAATTTGGCACTAACAAAACGAACTTGATAAATAAAATTATAACCATCTAAATAAATATTATGAAAAATTCCCTCTGTGTTTTACTGTTTGTAATGATCTCGATTTCTTTGACAAGTTGCCAATTAGTAGGTGATATTTTCAAGGCGGGAGTTTGGGTAGGAATATTGGCGGTAGCAGCAGTTATAGGATTGATCATTTTTTTAATCAGCAAACTCTCAGGAAAAAAGTAAATTCGGTTATTGAGGCAAAAGGCTATAACCAATTTCACAAATGAAGTATGATATCATCATCATTGGTGCTGGGGCTGCCGGGTTATTGGCAATGAGAGATCTTGCAAAAACAGGTTATCATGTTTGTATGTTGGAAGCCTTCGGAATTGCGGGTGGAAGGATCTCTGGCATTAAAGAAGATTTTGAAAATTATGTGGAAACTGGAGCAGAATTTATCCATGGCAAATTACCTTTTACTTTTCAACTACTAAAAGAAGCCGGTTTATCTTATGAAGCTGTGGAAGGAAAGATGATCGGTGTTCAACAAGGACAGTGGCAAAGTGAAGATCATTATGCTCATTGGGATGAATTCATGCAGCAACTCAGAAAACTAAAAACAGATATCACGATCCTTCAATTTTTGGAAGAAAATTTTTCCAGCCCGGAATATATTCATCTTCGACAAGCTGTCCAGCGGTTTTCAGAAGGCTTTGACCTCGCTGATATTTCCAAAGCTTCGATCCTTTCTGTAAAAAAAGAATGGGAGGATATAGATAAAAAACAATACAGGATCAAAGGCGGCTATATCCAACTCATAGATCACCTGGTTAATTCTTGCCGACAATTAAATACTGAACTCTATTTTGATACCTGTGTAAATAAAATTGATCATGAAGAAGGGAATGTGACTGTACATACCACTGACAACAAAAAATTCCATGCAAATAAATTGATCATTACCGTCTCAGCAGGCGTATTGCAATCTGGCACTATTCAATTTAAACCCGCATTAACTGATCATGCAATTGCAATACAAGGTTTGGGATTTGGAACAGTAATAAAATTTCTGTTGGAATTCAAAACAAGTTTTTGGAAAGAGTTTGATGATGAAACCGGCTTTTTATTAACCGATGAGGAGATACCAACATGGTGGACTCAATTACCTGCAGAAAGTAATTTGCTCACCGGCTGGCTTGGCGGGCCTAACGCAACAAAAAAAATATTTGAGCCAGACTCCTCATTATTACAAACTGCGTTACTATCATTATCATCGATCTTTCGCATTCCACCTGCAATGCTGCAAGAAGAACTTAAGAATTATAAGATCATCAATTGGCTAAACCAACCCTATATAAAAGGCGGCTACAGCTATAGTACACTACATTCTGAAAAGGCAAAAGGAATATTAGCCTCACCTGTGAATAATACGATCTACTTTGCAGGTGAAGCGATAAGCAGGAGTGAGTCGCAAGGGACAGTTGAAAGTGCTTTGCAAAGCGGTCATGATACAGCTAAAATGCTGATCGGGCATTATCAATCAGAAAAAAAGGTATAGCGTTATTCATCTTCAGGATCACGAATGCTGTAAGAATTATTTTCTTCATCCTCCTCTCCTATTTTTTCGTCAGCATCATCATTTTCACTTCCCGGCACATCAAGATCCCTTCCGCTCTTATCCGATGACTCATTTAGTTTTTCCCCATCATCGTCTGTGCTATCCGGAGTCGCAGCATTCAGTTGTTCATCATCCAAGGTCGCCATAGACTCGACACTCCGCTGTAATAGATCCCTTTCTGTTTTGGTAACGTTAGAGTTTTTGTCAACCAAAATGTCTTCATCTGTATCTAACAGTTCATTTGCTTCTTCATCAGCGGATGAAATAGTTGTGTCAGCCATTTCACCCGGCCGCAATGGCCTAACATGCTCCTGCCCGGGAATATCTTTCACTTCCGGCAGATCGAGATTACCTTCATCAGGTTTTAAAAGTTCTTTATCTCTTTTTGATTCCGGTAGGTCACTTGTGGCTTTGTCATTCTTTTTTTGAATTGTTTTCATAAAAAAATATTTGAAGTGACAGAATAATATTCTACCAAGCAAAATCATGCCCGAATAATAAACCGGGTATTCTAAAAAATAAAACCGAGGGAATGTGGAATCTTTTTCCTATAAATTCTAAGGACTGATATTTTAATTATCAGCAGTAAAAGTATAACACCAGGCCTCTCCCTCTAAAACAGCCTCACCATCCTGTCGTGCAATTTTTATTTTTAATTGGGTCACCGGTTTTGTTTCATGTTTACTTATCACCTCCGCTTCAGCAGTAATTGTATCTCCAATAAAAACCGGGGCCGTGAATTTCCAGTTCTGGCTTAGAAAAACTGTGCCAGGGCCTGGCATATCCATCGCAACTAAGGCATGAAGAAGGCCGGTAGTTAATCCCCCTTGTACAACAAGTTTTTTAAATTTTGTTTTAGCCGCGAATGTCTCATCAAAATGAAGGGGATTATAATCGCCGCTCAAGGCGGCAAATGTTTTTACATGATCAGCAGTTAATGTGATACTTCGGGTTGCTTTTTGTCCTATAGAAATTTGCATAGTATTTATTGTTAGCAGCTAATTTACTCAATTTTGTTGCTTATTATCTTCTTCAATTTCTTCAATGGCTACTTTCTCTTTTTTTATCCCCTGTCTTAAAAGATAAAATAAACTCATGTAAATATTCGCTATCCATACTATTGAAAAACCGGCAATGATATACCCCCGCCAGTCAGCAAATAATAAATAATACCTGGTAATTATCAGTATAACTATAGTAACATAATGGCTGAAACAATATTCGCAAGTAAGCATGTAAAAAAGCTTCCTTAAAAGGAACAGCTTATTTCTCCTGCTATTCAATTCGCAAAACTTACGTGGTTCCTTAAATATTTCCTCATGTGTAACCGTCCATGAAATGCAGGCAACAGGAATAGCGATCACAAAAAGATAAATAAGCTGCAGATTTAAAGACATGACAAATGACTTTAATGAACAAACTTTATTGTTCAAAAGGCAAACCAAAACCAAGCCAGCATTTTGATTTTATAACCCAAATAAAAAACCCGGAGTTTCCGGGTTTTTTATTTGATATCCTACATACTAATTGTAAAAACTGCATTTCATTTTAAGTCTGTATAAACAACTCCCTGTGCATTCATCAGCGTTATTTCTGAAACACCATTTTTAATAAGAGTTACATGATACACTTCTTCGTTTCCGTTTGACACTCTTCGGGTAATGCTATATAAATTGTTTCCATAAGTATTGATCGCATTAGTGATCACTACATCTGGTACATATGTATTAAGTACAGGTAGAGAAGCTTTGAAGCTTTCACCCCTCATCATGTACCATGGCTGCGTATTATAATATACACGAACGATCCTGTTATTATCACTTTTGTAGGTTGCATACCACCAATCGCTGGTCATAGGCATCCAGGTTACTGTAGTTGCTGTAGGATAACTCGTCTCGAAATTTGTCTTAATAGTAACTGGCACTTGTGAACTATTAAACTCTGTATTAGTCGCTTTATACGTCGTCACTACTTCTTGTGCGTTTATTGTATAAGCAATTGCCAGGATAATTGCTGCGCAAAATATTTTTTTCATAGATAATAATTTTAAAAAGATTAAACAATTGATTTTATCTATGAGAAGAGAAACAAGAATGGTGCCCATGATTTTTTAAAATCCTTAATTACACAAAATGTGGTATTTAGATCAATTAAAAATCATTCTCTTCTTTCCGGGGTATGAACATTGAAGAATTGGTCAGGTAAAAAATTTCATCAGTATATGTAAATGGGCAAAATATTTCCACGACGCGAATTATTTATTCTTACTATCTGTTCCCGGCAGGATCATCATCATATAAACATATATGCCGAGGTTGTCAGATTGAATTTCATCGGCACCAATCGTTGCATTATTTAATAGCCGTGATCCACTGGGGTTAAGGCAACCCAATACTACCCGGTTTGTTTTAAAATTAATTGCTCCTGTTTTTTCCGGAACGATCATATAGGGAGATTCAGAATTTTTTCCATAAAATTTAAAACTATTGCCATTGAGCCTCATAAGGCTATTAAGACTCATGCCCGAATAAATACCATCTCTTGAATTCCAGACATTCTCGCTGATGATCCCATCATAATTTGAGATGGTGCCCGCATTCATGTTTCCGCCAATAATGAGGTAGGCTGGTTTGCAAAGATTCAAATTGTCTTCCCAAATAAAGACTGCCTGCCTGCTGGTCTTTGGAAACAAAACAGAACATTTTGCGACTTCTTTTTCAGAGAAATAATAAACATCTTTTATAACGTTCTTCTCCCCAAAAAAACTTACAAGATATTCGTGAGAATAAAACAGCAAAAGGTCTTCTGCAAATTGGATATCACCGGGCAAGGGAAGCACTTGCTGATTAATGGCCAATGAATAAAGAGTATCGTCATCCTGTTCAACGATCCTATTTGCCAACACCGAAATATTTTTCTTTTGAAAAAATATATTAATAGTGTCCTTTTCATTACCGCAGAAAAACCCTGCCTCCTTTAATTCCTCCAGGCTTTCGGTGTATTCCTTTTTTAAAGAAGTGATATAAGTAAATGAAGAATTATTTTTCGTATGAAATGTTTCAATGCTTCTTTTGATGTTCAATGTATCTTTTTTCTTTTTACTCTTCGCAGGTTTTAAATTATAAATATTTATCACGATATCATTCTGAAACCTGCTTCCTCCATGCAAAAACTTTTTCTTACTTAAATAGCTTTCAAGTTTTTTAGGTGAAAAAGAAGATACATAAAGAAAATCCTTAACAGAATATCCCTGGCCATGCACATTGCACACAACTAAAAATGAAATAAGAAAAAGTAAATATCCCCTCATAAAACAAGTTGTTCGTTAATACACTTTGACTGCGGCGGGGTTTTATCAGAATATTGGGGTGAAAATCACTAGGCAGGTATCAAATCATTCTCAATAACCATACCGGGAGAATGCTTAAAAATGTTCAGACTTCAAAATTACTAATTTATCACAAGCAATTGATATGCTTTTCAATGAATATTATTAGGATCTCCATTTAATAGTTCCTTCTTTGCTTTCTTTAACCCGAAACTTGACGATTTTCTTGATCAAAGGCAAGGGTAATTGCTTTTCAAGGGGAAATTGAACGGAACCTTCAGCAGTCTTATATTCTGAAAGCTCTTTGGCGAATGCTTTTATAGCAGATGGCATTGGATAAAACCCAATATGCTTTTTGAATACAGCAAATGTGACAAGTATTTTCTGGTAAGAATAGGCAGGCATACGCCATTTCAACTCTTCCTTAGCTCCCGGTGCTGCTACCCTGATGCATTCATGTAGTTTCCACAATTTTTCCTGTACTCCTGGTGGTGCAGAATAAATATATTCCTCTATCGTCTTCGGTTTCATTTGAATTGTTATAAAAATTAATTTCCCTTACTCGCCTGCCATATAAACCATACATTCAAAATTATATATAAGATCAAAACTACCTGCGACGCAACTATATCAAACTTATACGCTTTTGCAGCTTTATTCTTTTTAATAAGATTTAAAGAATATGCATTTGCAGCAATGGTCGTAAAAATAAAAAATAAGGTAACCCCATGCAATAGGTCAACCAATGTAAATGAACTCGATTCCGGCAACGCAGAATCAATAATATATTTGTTACCAATAACAGCGAACAATGCGCCAACCGTTAATCCGAAACGGGAGTCCATTCCATCTGCATGAATGTAAAAACATACATAGGAAATAAGGAATGCGATATACATTCCTAAAAACATTTTCCAAAACAA
>Ga0105249_10001479_pt1 | contig 20566 bp, 25 predicted proteins | sample KBSS44metaG_FD_81522 | JGI IMG/M metagenome (GOLD analysis project Ga0105249, IMG submission 81522) | Switchgrass rhizosphere microbial communities from Kellogg Biological Station, Michigan, USA - KBS S4-4 metaG | ecosystem: Host-associated > Plants > Roots > Rhizosphere > Soil | place...
TACAACCCATCGAGAGTTTGCCGAACAAAATCAAGGTAATGTAAAAAATGTAATGGCAGATTTGCAAAAACTAAATCATCCCGGCATCAATTATAATGCGTGCCTTAGCGCTGATGGCAAGACATTCACTCATACAGCATTTTTCAAATCGGACGAAGACCAGAAAATACTAAATGAATTGTCTTCGTTTAAATATTTCCAGGAACAACTTAAGTCAAACGGGTTTGAAGTTCCTCCAAAACAAGAACTGTTGAATTTGGTGGGTTCATCAACGAATATCTTCAGCTCATAAATATTTCGCAGCTCCTTTCAGTTTGGTTTGTGTCCGCAATAAAAAATGAATGTTTTTGTTGCCTACATTGCCATGGCAATGCCCATCATGTCCGGTATTTTCCTTCACGGGCCAATTTGAATCAAATAGAGAAACTATTAGCTTACGGAAGAATTTTTTTTACCTTTCAGTCTAAATGACATTCATTATGCGGACTTTCCTTGTAAACTTTATATCCACTTCGGCCAGCCAATCTTACAACGCTGATTTTGTTCTATTCAAACAAAAAACTTTTCCTACTACGCATGAGATCTATCAGCAGATTAAATCAACTGCAATTGAGAAAGGGCTACAAGTTCAGGGACCTATTTTGTGGACAGGAATCATCGAACTAAATGAAAACGATGAACAGCAATTTAATACTAAAGAAGAATAGTTTTCCCATGTTTCTGTTGGCCACTTCCTTTCGTTGAATCATTGCAAGTATTGCCCAGGCTCTTTCAGGGTCTTACAATAATCTACTAACTTTAAGAAAAAAGAAATGGAAAAGCGGGGATTGCTTTTTATACCGGATATAAGTGGATTTACCCGGTTTGTAAATGAGGTTGAGATCGAGCATAGTCGTTTTATCATTCAGCAACTGTTAGAAGTATTGATCAAAGCCAATGAGCTTGGGCTTAAGATTTCAGAAATTGAAGGAGATGCCATACTTTTTTACAAATTTGGTGAGCCACAGAACCTGGAATTGTTGTACAAACAGGTGGAGAAGATGTTCCGGGCTTTTCATCAATATTTAATTGCCTATGATAACCGAAAAATTTGTCAATGCAGGGCATGTATATCTGCTGTCGATCTTACTCTGAAAGTTATTACTCATTATGGCGAATTCACTCCGTTTAGTGTACAAAATTTCAACAAGCTGATCGGAAAAGATGTTATTGTTGCGCATCAGCTCCTGAAAAATGATATAGCCCAACATGAATACTGGTTAGTAACAAAAGAGTTGGATAACCAGCCAGCTGAATTTGCCCAATGGATGCATTGGGATAGCAGCACAAAGCAAACGGAAAGCGGTGAGATTAGTTTTTATTATACTCAGCTGGGTCCTTTAAAAAATGAAATACCACCAGCATCTACTCAAACAGACACTTCGAAAAAAATAAAAATGCTGTCTGTATCAAAAGACTATGCTACTGATATAAAAACCTTGTGTTATACTGTTGTGCATTTTGAATTTCGTCATCTTTGGCAAGCAGGTATAAAAGCAATTGACGAGGTGGAGCATTTTTTGCCGGGAATAGGCAGTCGGCACAGGCATGTGCTGGAAAATGGAAAAATAGAAATGATGTATATCAGCAGTTTTGTTTATGATCCCGAAGGAAAGACGATCTTCAGTGAGACAAACGAAAAAGGTGGAACCACGACCTGCTTTATAGCAGAAAAGACAGGCGAACATAGCAGCAGGCTTACTCTTGATATCTATTTTCAACCGAATATCATTAAGCAGGCTTTATTCAACCGGCTTGAGAAAAAGAAAAAAGAACAGGAACTTCTTCAATCACTGGAACGTCTTGATAAAGTGCTAAAAGAAATGGTCGTTCCGCTTGAGTTCTGAGAGATGCAATGACTTTAAAAAAATTTCCATTCCTTCGGGAGTCTTACAAATAATCTACATTGTTGGCTTGAGCTTCCTGAAATAATCGGGAAAGGTGTAACCCTAGGCCAGCTTTGTAAGGAAACTTCGCCCCGGTTCATGTTCAACTTATGGATCGCCTGATTTATGAGTGCTGCTTTAAAAACTATGCTTTATATATTGATGCATTGTAGCAGCATTCCACTCACCAGGTACAATGATGCGTCGTATACTGAATAAAGGATCATTCTCGTCACGGTGAGCCGATAACTGAAAAGCAGCTTTAAAGCCATACTGTTTTATTTTTAAGATCGCTTCTTTATTCCATAGCCCAAAAGGATAAGCAAAATAATTAATCGGTCTTCCAATGATGGTCTCTAGTTGCTTCACAGGTTTGTCGATTTGTACAGGCCAATCTTCTTCCGTATAGATTTTTACATTTTTATGGTTCCATGTATGCGAACCAATAACATGGCCTTCATCAGCCAATTGTTTTACCTGCTCCCTGTTCATGTAACCCGGGCGACCAAGAGACACTGTCATTATAAAAAACACTCCTTTGAAATTATATTTATTTAATTCAGGCAGGGCAATATTATATTGATCGGCATGACTATCATCGAAGCTGATCATGATCGGTTTGGGTGGCAAAGGCTTTCCATAAGCAAGCCAATCATACAACTGATCAGGTAAGATAGAATGGTACCCGCTATCGGAAAGTGATTTGATGTGCTCCTGGAATGTAGCAATGGGTACAATATAATCCCGTGCTCTTTTGGAATCTGACGACCGGAAATCACGCAACTGGTGGTAACAAAGAACCGGAATTTGTGATCTGTTTAATATTGTAGCTGCATCGGCAATTGTGGGTAAAGAATCTTTAAGGATCGCCGGTTTATTTACTTTAGTTTCTGTTGGCTTACGTTCGTCTTGTGTGTTACAATCGGAATGAATGGTGATCCACAAACAAAGCAAAAGAACTATCCCTGCTTTTTCAGTAGTTATTTTCATAAATTTTTTCCTAACGGTTTATTTGGAATAAGCCAGCATTTGCAAACTTAAAAGTTTCAAACTAATCGCAAACTGAATTTCCATGTTCCTGCAATACGTCGGGACAGGTACAATACAAGCCAGCATTCCAGAAAACAAATAGTGAATATGAAAAGTATCAACTCAGGCCAGCTTTTTGATTTAATAATCCCGCCATCGCTTTATCCAGTTTTTTAAGACGTAACTTTCTGGGTATCATTTTTTGTGCATTGTAAAACAAATTCAACCTGTAACTATGGGTTATCTTATCGGAGCCATTTATATCCTTGTACTCATCGGGGTTTGTCTCCGGGTTATTTATGAAACAAGGAGTGCTACTAAGACGATGGCTTATCTTTTATTGATTCTTTTTTTACCAGTAGCGGGAATTGTTTTCTACATATTATTTGGTATCAACTTCTGGAAAACAAAATTGTACAGTAAAAAATCTGTGGAAGATGAAAAAATGCTGCAAAGGCTGAAAGAGGAAATGGAAATATATGGGAAAGAAACCATCGCCCCTTCTGATCTATCAGTTGAAAATAATAGAGAGCTGGCGGTTATGCTGACGAAAGAACTACGCAGTCCATTAACCCGAAGAAACAAAGTGAAGCTATTATTAAACGGAGAAGAAAAATTTCCGGAAGTGCTGAAAGCCATCCGGAATGCAAAACATCATATTCATATTGAGTATTACATTTATGAACAGGATGAAATTGGCGAACAACTTGAAAATATCCTGATACAAAAAGCGAATGAAGGCGTGCAGGTACGTTTTATTTACGATGATTTTGGAAGTCCGCATATCAAGAAAAAGACAGAGAAACGAATGCGAAAAGCAGGTATTGAAATTTACCCTTTTCAAAAAGTATTGTTTTATCTTTTGGCAAACCGGCTTAACTACAGAAATCACAGAAAGATAATTGTGATCGATGGGCAGACAGCTTTTTCAGGTGGAATAAATGTCAGCGATAAATACATTAACAACAAACCGGGCAAATTATTCTGGCGTGATACGCATCTTCGTATTGATGGGCCGGGAGCTTTTTATTTGCAATATCTTTTTTTGAGTGATTGGAATTTTTGCAGCGGTAAAAAATTACAACTTGATAAATTGCATTTTTCAACCTGCACTTCACATACGGATGATTCCTTTTTACAGGTAGCTGCCAGTGGCCCGGATTCAGAACAGCCTTCGGTATTGTTTTCTTTGTTACAGGCAATTTACCTTGCGAAAAAAGAAATATTGATTACTACACCTTATTTTATTCCGGGTGATAGTATTCTTGAAGCATTACGCATTGCAGCCTTGAGCGGTCTTTCGGTAAAATTGTTAGTACCAGGCATAAGTGATTCAAAGCTTGTAAACGCTGCTTCCAAATCGTATTACAAAGATTTGCTTTGTGCAGGTGTTGATATCTATATGTATCAAAAAGGATTTGTACATGCCAAAACACTGGTGGCAGATGGCAACCTATCCATAATAGGAACAGCCAATATGGATTACCGCAGCTTTGAATTAAATTTTGAAGTGAATGTATTAGTCTATGACAAAGAAATTTCTGAAAAATTACGGACTGTCTTTTTTAAAGATCTTAAAGATGCAGAAAAAATCGATAGAGACACCTGGTGTAATCGTCCTGCCTATAAACAATTGCCTGAAAGAATCGCAAGGCTGTTTTCTCATGTTTTATAAAAATCTCTTTGCTTAGTGCGAGTCCTTGATTTTTATTCTGGGAAATAAATGTTCAATGAAAACAAAAAAATATTTATTGTTAACTGGGTTGCATCAGGATCAGCAACCACATCTGGGGATGCAATACTTAGTACCGATATTTTTTAATTTAAGCTGAGAGAATAAATAACAAGTGAATTACCTGATCAGTGTAAATGTTCCTTTCATATCCTTTCGTCCGTTTTTGAAACTGATATAATAAACAAAGGTTCCTGTACCCTGCGGTTGCCCATTAAAAATACCATCCCATTCAACCGTTTTACCCTCAGTTTGATAAACGAGCTGGCCGTAGCGGTTGTAAACTCTTACAGTTGCACCCAGCATAGGATCAAGAAAAGGGATGCGCCACTTGTCGTTTTTACCATCATTGTTTGGTGTAAATGCAGTTGGAACAAAAATTCCCGCTACTACCTTTATTGTCACATCGTCTTCATTTTTACAACCAAAAGATGAGGTTCCATAGAGTGTATATTTTTTTTCCGATACAGGCGATGCTATCGGATCAAGAACATTTATGTTGCTTAGATTATCAGGAGGCCCCCAATAAAAAACAGGGTTCTCACCTGTCACCTCTCCCTGGAGGGTTACATTTTCACCATTAAATATTATTCTATCTGCTCCAGCATTTACGACCGGTTTTGCATGAACATTTATCACTACATAATTGGATGCTATACGGCAGGCAAGTATACCTGCTGAACTTTGTTGATTTACTGCAAGCCGGTACCAATGTATTCCTGCAACTGTGGGGGTACGCAGGTAAGTAGTGGAATTTGCACCTGGAATATCCGTCCACGTGTTTCCTAAATCAGTACTTACCTGCCATTGATAAACCGGAGAAATATATGCTGAAGAAACAGTTGATGTTAATGTGTACAAATTCGTATTGCTCTCACATATATGTACAGTATCGGCATAACCCTGTATTGCGGAAGTAATGATAGGGCCACATGGCCGGAAAGTAATATCATCTAAAGCAATATCATTACCTATACCGCCGGGTGCATTGTTTCTCATTCGCAAAACAATACCATTGTTACTTGCCGGGGTAGTAAAATAGAAACCATATTGTTTCCATACCGGTGAAGACGTTTCAGGAATATCGCCGGTTGAAAATTGTTGTAACACAGCACCACTGGCAGTTTCTATGCTGAAAGTAATATTTGGCTTGATAGAACCGAAGCGACTAACCACATTCATGAGCCAGGCAGCAAATTCATACGTTGTGCTTGGGCAAAGATTATTCACTGCAGTTACTAAAAAGTCGCCGGGTGTAAAGGTTGCATTAACAAGCATAAAAGCTCCATTGCCGGTATGATCTGAGCTGACGGTATGCCATGTGTTTCCAAAACAATTGGAAGTAGAATTTGTAATTGTATAAAAGCCATCATTAGGACAGGAAGTACTCGTATACATGTATGCATTTGTTGCTGTGTAACCGGAATTGCTTCCCCCCGATCCAAATGTTACGTTTACTACAGGATCGCCCAAACTGCCAGTACATAGCTGCGCATTTATAGAAAAAGTAAATCCTAAAACGAAAACAATAAATACTGATCTTAAAAAAAAAGCTACGCAAATTTCAGGCAGAACCGGCATCTTTAACATGTACGTTTAAGACTGCTAAACTATGTTTTTTTCCGTCCGGTTTGGGAGAATATCATAACAATAAAAATGTCGAAGGAGCACCCTCATTATTTGCAGTGTTTAATTAAACTGGCAAACCTGAAGCGATGATTTATAGCAGGATGATGTTTCTTAATATTATTGATGTCTATACAATATAACATGGCATATTTTCTGAGCCATTTCTGTTAAATCAAATCTTATGTCAACAAAAGAAAACGGAATGAAAGTGTACAGTACTGCATTCAGTTATAACGGTCATATACCACCCAGGTATACATGTGAAGGAGAAAATATCAACCCTCCTCTTGAAATAGGTAACATTCCTGAAGAAGCAAAAACACTGGCAATTATTGTAGAAGATCATGATGCTTCAAAGTCAAATTTTGTTCATTGGCTGGTATGGAATATTTCGCCTAACGAAGCGATTGCTGAAAAAAGCAATCCGGGTATAAGCGGCACAAATGATTTTGGTAAAACCGGTTATGGCGGACCATGCCCTCCTACGGGTTCTCATCGTTATTTCTTCACTGTATTTGCTTTGGATATCGGGCTTGATTTGCTGACAGGAGCTGATAAAAATGATTTAATGGATGCTATGAGAGGACATATAGTGGATAAAGCCGAATTGATGGGGCATTATCAAAAAAGAAAAGTGATGGCTTCATAAGAGGGAGAGTTTATCCAGTTATCACCACATCTAAATAAATAAGTAGGCTTGTCTTAAAAACCATCTAGCCGAAGCCACATAGTTTGTTTGTCAAGCCTGCTGATGCCAAGCCTTATATATGTGCGGGGCTTCAGCATTAAGGCTTTTTAAACTCTTTCAATTTATCATTTATATAATCTTTCAATTTATCATTTATATAAAACAACATTTTCTCCCTGCTGTTTTTTCTGCAAAATGAATAAGAAGGGCGATAAAGAGACATAAACCGGGATAAAGAATCACCACGCAACCCTGTTAGGTTTGCTACCCATTCGATAGGGAAACAGCGATCAACATAGTTTTCTTGTTCCTGTTTGATCAATCGTTTTTTTAATTGTCGCTTTTGTTGGGCTTCGTGGGAGAAATAGCTAAATGGACTTACTGATATACCAAATCCATTTGCAGGTGTGTTGCGACCGGTAATACCAGGTTGTTTTTCATAAATATGACTATAATAATTTCGCCGGGCCATCGAATCTGCCATGTAACTGCTGGTTACAGTTACATTTTTTAATGTAATGATTTGCTTATATAAGGTCACATCATATTGTGTAAGCAACATAGAATAAGTTACTATTACAGTATCAGGGTTGAAACCTGTCATTGAAAAAACAAGCTGCTCCCCTTCTGCAGCCGCAATTGTATAATTGCCATTAATACCCGAACGGGCAAACTGTTTTGTATTGAGATTATAAACATTCACAGCGGCAATTGCTGAATCTGTTTGAGCCTCATATATTTTTCCTTTTAGAATAGACTGGGCATTGATCCCGCCACAAAGACTGAGCATGAATAAAACAGTGACAATTAGCCGGAAAGTCATTATTAAAAATAAGAACCAACGACATAAGCATTTTTTTACACGAAGAAAATGTTTGTTAAAACAGTTTTCAATAAATGAAAATGTCTGCAAGTTCCGATAAAGGAGACGGCCAATTACAAACAGAAAGTAAGAAAGAATACCAGATTAAGGAACGACTTTTCATAGAATTACCAAATAGTTCGCCTTGATCCATATCCGCAATAAAAAAAGTCTTAGTCCCTTCGCGTCTTTTGAATAATCTACAAAACAAATTTTTAGAGACGTTTCTCTGGCATAATTACTGTGCTGCATTCTTTGATCAAAAATTTTTATATGGCAAAAAATAAAGCTCAACGAATTAATAAACCTAACAAAGATGAATGGCTTATAGAAATATTGGATAAAACACAGGCTTCGGATCGCAACAGTAATAACGGTGTTAAAAACTCGTCAACATCCCGTACGATTGAAAGAAATTTTGACCTGCCGGTAGATGGAGTACCTTACACCGTTAAATCGATGCCTTTTTTATTTAATAATGAATTACGATTCCGTATCATTTTAAATGGCGCTTCAGAACACGTGTTTACATGGGATTCGGAAATTGGTATGCTTAGAGCCATTGATGATGATGCATCAGTACTTCCGGCAGGACTTGAAGAAGCATTAAGTGAAAAATTGCAGAGCCAATTAAAATAACAATATGGAACACAAGAAAAGATTAGAAGAACTAAATAAAGAGTCACTTCAAAAACTCGAGGAGTACCTGAAAACAAAACAAGAATTAACAGAAGACCATCATGAGAACGTGCAAAAGGCAAAGGAAGAATGGCAGGTTGCCTGGAATAAACTAATGGAAGCACTCCTGGTTTTGGAACGACTTGAGATATGATCTCTTTATTCAAAACTGTTTTATGAAATCCTTTTCTAAAAAAGGCTGGAAGGTCTGTAGTCGCGAACATAAATACAGGGGAAGTCATTGTCCATATTGCTGGAGAAAGAATAAAAATAATAAATAAATGAGCCAGGCATTTGTAAAAGAACAAGATGATCAATGGTTGCATGAGATACCCGGCACCATTAACGCGTTGGTCAATTATTTGACAAGAGAAAATAATGGTATACGGGTTTACGAAAAAAACAAGCTTTTTAAAAACGGAGTAGAAATATATGTAATGAGTAACGGTCTCTCCTATTCCAAAGATGCAGATGGTAAGTGGCAAATAAGTGAATAATTCATCTCGCAAATATTTGAGTGTAATAAATAATTCCTCTCTTGTTACGGGCTGTTCCTATACCAATGTATTTATAATCGCCCAGCATGTTTTTCCGGTGGCCACTTGAATTCTTCCAGATATCAAATGCTTCTTTTCCCGTATGGGCACCATATGCAACATTTTCTCCCACATATCCATCACATGGCTTTATGATCTTTTTTATTTTGGATACACGAAGGTTATAGCCATCATGACCAAACCCGCAACGGCCTCGTGCCATATCTTCACTATGACTGCGGGCAATTGCATTCAGCTCATTTCTCATTTCAAGCGCTTTTAATCCTTTCGATCTTCTGAATTGATTAGTGTATTTGAGAACGTCTTCTGTTAAGCTATCTTTTAATGGTGCGACAGAAGTAAAGGACAATAAAGCGATGATTGAAAAAATAAAAGTAAAACGGAAGAAATTAGTTTTTAACACGGGATAGAATTTGAACATTCATTGCAAGTTTTATACCAGCAAACATGAAAACTACATAGTTGATAACGATTTTCTCTGCGTGTTTATTATTTTAAATTACATCTTGTAAAGAATTTATTATAGCATAATTCTTGTAACCACTTTCCACTTTGAATTGATTATTTTTGAAAACTAATGGATACAAAAACCGGAACTAACGAAAGTAAATTTACAAGTTACCAGGTACTGGTAATCATTCTGCTTGCTCTTACCCAGTTTACCGTAGTGCTCGATTTTATGGTCATGTCTCCGCTTGGTGATATGCTGATGAAATCAATGGAGCTTACTACCAGCCAATTTGGATTTGCTGTATCGGCTTATGCTTTCAGCGCTGGCATTTCAGGTTTATTAACTGCAGGCTTTGCAGACAGGTTCGATCGTAAAAAATTGTTGTTGTTCTTTTATATCGGTTTTATAGCAGGCACATTAAGTTGTGGTTTAGCTACAACCTATTTTATGCTGATCGCAGCAAGGATCATAACCGGATTGTTTGGTGGCGTCATCGGTTCTATTTCAATGGCAATAGTGGCTGATCTTTTTCCATTGCAGCAGCGTGGAAGAACGATGGGTTATATGCAGATGGGTTTTGGCGCAAGCCAGGTATTAGGCATTCCCATCGGCCTTTACATCGCGAATCATTGGGGCTGGCAATCACCATTCTTTATGATAGTAGGTTTAGCTACTATTGTTTGGTTAACTGTCATGCTGAAAATGCATCCTATCACGAAACATCTCGAACTGAAAACTGAAAAGACTGCTATCAAACATTTATGGCATACAGTTAGAGAACATCATTACCGTGCAGGTTTTTTATTAACAGCATTATTATCGCTTGGTGGTTTTATGATGATGCCGTGGGGCAGTGCTTTTGCTGTAAATAATTTACATGTATCGTATGAAGAACTTCCCATACTTTTTATGGTTGGAGGTGTTGCATCCCTTTTTATAATGCCATTGGTCGGTAAACTGAGTGATAAAATAGATAAAGTAAAAATATTTACTGCTGCCGCTGTCTGGATGATGGTGGTGGTAGTGATCTATACAAACCTCGGCCCGGTTCCATTCTGGATTGTAATGATGATGAATATCCTGATGATGATCGGAATAATGAGCCGTATTGTTCCGGCCATGGCGCTTGTCACTGCCCTGCCGAAAATGCAGGATCGTGGTGCCTTCATGAGCATCAATTCATCTTTGCAACAAATTGCCGGAGGGATAGCAGCTGGAGTTGGTGGATTAATTGTTGTACAAAAAACTAAGACCAGTCCTTTACTGCATTATAATACGTTGGGCTACGTAATTATAGCTATCATCATTTTAAATATCATTCAGCTTTACAGGGTAAGTAATCTGATTAAAGCAAAAAAACATACCGATAAATTGTAATGCGTGGAGACTCATCTTACAATTAAAAAACCCGCCGGCATTTTCAAAATTTAGTTTTAGCTTTAGTAGCTTACACACCACACCATGCGCAAGTTTTTATTGACCATTATTGTATCGATTGCTTGTATTTGTACACTAAATGCACAAACAACCTCATCAAAAATTTTTGAAGCAGTAAAGAATAATGATCTGAAAGAAGTAAAGTCATTACTTGAAAAGGGAACCGACCCAAATAGTGTTGATGAAGATGGTGATCACTTGCTCATGTATGCGGCGCTCTATTCTTCTATTGATTGCATGCAACTGTTAATTGAAAAAGGCAGCAATGCAAATGCAAAAAACAATCTTGATGAAACTGCATTAATGTGGTCCGTTCATGATCTTGCAAAAATGAAATTACTGATCCAACATGGTGCGGATGTAAATGCAAAAGCAAAGAGTGGTAATACTCCATTACTCATCGCTTCTATCGGACACGGAAAATATGAGGCTGTAAAATTGTTGCTGGATAAAGGAGCTGACGCATCAGCCCTTAACAACCGCAAGGAAAATGCGCTGATCAGGGCAGCACTATTCGGTGATACTGCTACTGTATCCTTATTACTCAGCAAAGGGTTTGATATTAATGCCCTTTCTCTTGATTCGACAAACGCATTGATCAATGCAGTACTAAATGCGAACAAACCGGTTATTTTTCAATTATTAGAAAGAGGTGCCGATCCCGACAAACTCAGTTTTTTTGGTTTGACTTCGCTATCATTCGCCGTGATCTTTACTGATGCCGAAGCAGTAAAAGCGATATTAAAAAAAACAAAAAAGGTCAACGCAATGGATATGGGCGGAAACACTGTATTGATGTATGCAGGCTATAACGAACACGACGATGTTGAAATGATACAAGCATTATTGGATAATGGCGCTGATGTAAATCTTAAAGCGAAGAATGGTGCAACCGCTCTTTCATGGGCCTCGAAAAAAGGAAATACCGCAACTGTTGCATTATTAAAAAAAGCAGGAGCAAAATAATTTTATAAAAAAAATTTTATGAAAAAATGGTTGATCCTTTCCGGAATTGTTATAGTGATCGCATCATTCACAACTGTATCAAATAAAAACAAGAACAATGATCCGGAAGCGATAAAAAAAGCGATCAATAAAAGTTTACCCTTGTTGCAAACTACCAGTCACGTTTTTTTAGAAAATGCCGGTGGGTGCCAGTCTTGCCATCACCAGGACTTAACTGCAGTTAGTTTATCGCTTGCAAAAGAAAAAGGTTTTGCTATTAATGATACAAGTCTGAACGAGATATTTGATTCGATACAGCATGTGATAAGATCTCGGAAAGAAGTATTAGCGCAGAATGATGATCCTGTTGCTATCGTGATGTCAAGTGGTTATCAATTGTGGGCATTATGGGCCAATCATTATAAATCCAATAAGCTGATCGAAATGCTGGTGAAGAATTTAATGCAGCGACAAACTGGGGAAGGTTCCTGGGTAAGCCCCAATCCCCGGCCTCCATTAGAGTTTTATTCTTTCTCCGCAACGGCTCTTATGGTATCCGCTATTCAATATTATTCACCGTCATCTTTGAAACCGGAAGTAACACAGCGAATTGAAAAAGCCCGTTCGTGGATGATGCGAACAGTTCCCGAAACCAATGAAGAAAAAGTTTTTCAAATACTTGGACTGAAATGGATCAATGGCGATAAAAATTTTATTCAGCAGCAAGCAAAAAAATTATTAGCCACACAACGAGAAGGCGGAGGATGGTCTCAGTTAGCCAACCTGGAAACTGATGCGTATGCAACCGGCCAGGCATTATATGCATTGTATGAATCAGGACAATTAAAAGCAGAAGATGCTGCATATCAAAAAGCCGTTTCTTTTTTACTAAAAACTCAATATGAAGATGGATCATGGAAAGTGAAATCCCGTTCTATTCCTTTTGTTCCTTTTGTTCAGAATGGGTTCCCGCATGAAAAAGATCAATTCATTTCCGCTGCCGGAACCAATTGGGCTACTATGGCCCTGGTATTAGCAGTAAAATAATTATTAGTATCAGGATAAAAGATACCTAATGAAAGAGCAAGCAACTTTTTTCGCCCCCATGATATATTTAAAAACGCTGGCACCTGCCATTGAATTCTATAAAAATGCATTTGATGCAATTGAATTGCGACGCTGGAGCAATGATGATAGCAGTGTGCATGTGGCAGAAATGTCTATCAACGGCGCTTTGTTTCATATGCATGAAGAAATTACGAGGAACAATGAAATGAGCCCGGCAACATTAAAAGGAACAAGTATTGCAATTGGTTTATTTGTTAGTGATCCACATGCCGTAATGGCAAAAGCCGTTGCAGCAGGTGGAACTGAGATAGATGCCGTAAAAGATTACGACTACGATTACAGACAGGGCTGTCTTGCTGATCCTTTTGGGCATCATTGGCTTATTGAAAAAAAGATCGGCTAATTAATTTTTCATTTTAAACCAATAATTTCGCTTTTTGTACGTTCTAAAAAAACCCGTACCTGTAAAAACTGAAAACCAATCCTTATGAAAAAGCCATCCAACAAAAAAGACGGATCTTCAATCGCTATAACTGCTACACTGGAAGAACCCAATTTGCTTCAAATTTTAGTCGAAAAACTTGCCGAGTGTAATGTTGACATTGGTTACAGTTTAAAGCAAGTACAACCTGGCTGGAAAGCCATAGAAACTTCTTCGATAGAAGTTCTTGTAAGCGGAAGTGTAAATTTTTCTAATGAGAACGATCCCATGAATGTTCCCTTTGTGACTTGCTTTTTATTTACCTGTACTAAACCAACTGAAGGCAAGTATGATCTTACATGGAGCCGTTCGCTTTCATGATTTTTTAAGATATCATTGATAAACTGATACTAAAAAATGGCTGCACGCCGGCAGCCATTCAAATAATTTAAAACAATAATTTAATTATCTTTTTTTACTTTCTTTTCATCATCTTCTATTTTTGTTTTTGTATCACCGTCTTTGATCTTTACTTCATCTCCATCCACTTTCTTTTTATAATCACCGTCTTTTACTTTATAATCATCGTCACCATCATATTTGTATTTGCCATCGCTTGATTTTACAACATGACCATTGATCACATCACCAGTTACACCATAAATGGTATCATTTGTTTTTGTGTCTACATAAATATAAACAGGTTCATGCGTTTCAGTATTCACCATCCGACCTGTCTTCTCATCTTTTTCAAGATTTATATATTTGCCTGCTGTCAGGTCATAGTATCTATCTTTTTTACAGGCCGTAAACATTAATGTTGTCAATAGGCCTGCGAATAATAGTTGTTTCATTTTTTTATTACTTGTAAAACAATTATCAGACCAGCAAGCTTAGAAAATATAATGAGATACAATTGGGTATTTTTTTCCCCAACAACTTATTGTTGAATACCATACTGAAACCCGATCCGCCTGAGATAGATGCAACAGAAGTTGATAGTAGTAGTATAGCTAAGCCCATAAAAAAACCGTCACTGCATGCAACGGCTTTTTTTATAAAAGAATTTTTCAATTTATTAATTAAGGTAACAGTTAGCGTCAATCATAGCGCTTAAGCTGGTATTTCAAGGGATAAGGCAATAATGTTTACCTTTAGCCAATGCTTTTTTTAAAAGAAAACTTAAGGACCGGCAATAATTATAACTGGACAGGTGAATTTATTTTTGATGGCACTCCAAGCCGCAGGCTTTTTGACCGGCAAAACGGCAATCAGCTGCTTTTTATCATTAATCTTTATGCTTCACAAAGCGACAAGTTTTCTGAAGATCATGTGCCAAGAATTGAAGATATGCTTGTAAATAAATTGCCAGAAGAGATCAAAAGTGAAATCTCCGTTCTTAATTGGCTTAAGGAAAATGGGCAATGATTTTTTTTAAAGAATTGTCTGTAAAATTTTCGTCTCATTAATAACCCGTAAGCTTTTAAAAATCTGGCAGGGTTTTTTATCTTACTTTTATACCGGGATCTAAATTTTATTCATCACCGAATAATTTTCTTTATGCGTTGGATTGGTGGAAGAGAAAGCTCAAACGTTGATGACCGTCGCGGCGTTTCTGCCGGTGGTATTGCTGCAGGCGGCGGCATCATAGGTGTTATTGTTATTGTACTTCGTTTATTGCTTGGTGGCGGTGGAACTGATGATGGTTCAATCCCGATCCAGCTTCCGGGACAGACTGTGCAAATGACACCTGAGGAAAAAGCAGCGGATGATGAAAGGGCGAAATTTGTAAAAGTTGTATTGGGATATACGGAAGATGTATGGGGGCAATTATTTGCACAACAAGGAAATAAATATCAACAACCAACTCTTGTGCTTTTTCGTGGCGCCGTTCAATCAGCATGTGGCAATGCAAGTTCAGCTTCCGGTCCATTCTATTGCCCGGGCGACCAGGAATTATATATTGATCTTTCTTTTTACCAGGAATTAGAAGAACGTTTTCGTGCGCCGGGAGATTTTGCAATGGCATATGTTGTGGCGCATGAAGTGGGTCATCATGTTCAAAAACTGTTAGGCATTGCTGATAAAATGGACAGAATGCGTCAGCAAATGAGTCGTGAAGAATTCAATAAATATTCTGTGATGCTTGAATTGCAAGCTGATTTTTTAGCAGGCGTATGGGCGCATCATGCACAGCAAATGAAAAATATTTTGGAAGAAGGCGATATTGATGAAGCCTTAAATGCCGCTAACGCCATTGGTGATGACAGGCTTCAAAAAGAATCACAGGGGTATATAGTTCCAGAATCATTTACACATGGCACATCAAAACAACGCATCTATTGGTTCAAGAAGGGATTTGATACCGGCGATATGAAGCAGGGTGATACTTTTAATGATCCTTCACTGCAATAAAGCATTGCAAAATGGTTACATGAGAAACCCAGGGATAAAATAAATAAGAACCAGGAAGAGTAATCATTTCCACTCGTACATTTTTAAGGTTTCATACCCGGTATAAAAGATATCTTAGTGACCTAATTCTCCTTTTATGAAAAAGATCGTTGCATTAGCATTCATTCTTTCTCATGTTTCCTTTTTATATGCGTGTACTACTTTCTTCATAAATAAAAATGGGCAAATGGTTTTTGGCCGCAACTATGATTGGGTTACCGATGCCGGATTAGTTTGCTCAAATCTGAGGGGCTTATCAAAAACATCTATGAAAACGGAGAACGGAGAAACGATTAGTTGGGTATCACAATATGGCAGCATTACTTTTAATCAATACGGAAAGGAATTTCCAACAGGGGGCATGAATGAAAAAGGATTGGTTGTAGAATTAATGTGGCTGGATGACACAAAATATCCCGGAGCAGATAACCGCCCGGCAATTGGCGTGCTGCAATGGATACAATACCAGTTAGATAATTGCACAACGATAGAAGAAATAATTGCAACAGATAAAAAAATACGCATCTCAGCTACCGGCACTACACCTCTTCATTATCTTGTTGCTGATGCAAATGGCAAAGCAGCAACTATTGAATTTTTAAATGGCAAAATGGTTGTGCATAAAGGAAGCGATCTTAGTTTTCCGGTTCTTACAAATAATACTTATGATGAATCAGTAATGTCAGTTAAAAACTCGTCTTCAAATGGAAATAATTCATTGGAGCGGTTTGGAGAAGCTTGTAAAATGATACAACAATTAAATGCGAACAACACAGCCAGGTCATTAACTGATTATGCATTTGATATTCTTGGAAACGTTTCCCAGGGTGATTTTACAAAATGGAGCATTGTCTATGATATGACCAATAAAACAATTCAATTTAAAACAAATCGTTTTAAGCAAATTAAGATATTAAGTTTTTCAGTTTTTGATTTTAGTTGCAACGCTACTGCCAAAGTGTGGGATATGAATCAAACAGCAAGCGGAAATATTAATGCATTGTTTGAAAATTTCAATAGCAATATCAATAAACGGATTGTTGAAACCGCGACAAAAGAAAGCGAAAGCAATGTGTCGATCAGTCAAAAAAACAGGGAAAACTTGTGGCAATACGCATCAAAGATTAAGTGTCAATAGCTTACTACTCCTTTTTTATTTCTTCTCCTTCGGTGCAGTTTTTGCACAATTAAACTTGTATTCGTTTTTTTAATACAAGTACAGAGTTATGAGCACAAATGATCACAAACAAATAGCTACCGATTTTTTAAAGCTTGCTTCTAGAGGAAACTCAAAAGAAGCTTTTAGCAAATACATCGGAAAAAATTTTAAGCATCATAATATCTATTTTAAAGGCGATGGCGAATCCTTGATGATAGCGATGGAAGAGAATGTAAAGAAAAATCCAACTAAGGTATTTGATATCAAAAGATCTTTACAAGATGGAGATTGGGTAGCGACTCATTCGCATGTTCGTCAAAAACCGGAAGATCCCGGGGCTGCTGTTGTACACATATTTCGTTTCGAAAATGATAAGATAATTGAGTTATGGGACCTGGGACAGGCCGTTCCATTAGAAACTGTAAATGAGAATGGAATATTTTAGTTATTGCTTATAAAAAATAAAAGTTATGATATCAACAAATAATATAGCTAAAGCGGAAACAACTATAGACGTTACTTCAGACAAAGTATGGAACGCATTGACAAATCCTGAATTAATCAATAAGTATATGTTCGGAACAACTGCCATTTCTGATTGGAAAGAAGGAAGTAAAATAATTTGGAAGGGAGAATGGGAAGGAAAATCTTATGAAGACAAAGGGAAAATCCTTCGCTTCGAGCCTAAAAAAACATTGCAATACAGTCATTTTAGTCCGCTTTCTGGGCTTGATGACAGACCCGAAAATTATCATATAGTTACAATTGACCTGACAGAAAAAGATAAACAAACTATTATCTCATTGACGCAGGATAATAATGCTAGTGAAAAAGAAAAAAATCATTCTGAAAAAAACTGGAAGATGATGTTAGGCTCACTTAAAAAGCTTTTGGAAGAAACCACCTACTAACTCTTATTAAAATTTATAGTTCAATGCAAACCCGCTTGATTCTCCATTACTATAAGGCATTATACTCAAACTCGGGTCTTTAATTAATTTGTGTTTATGAAAATGCGGCACCAAAATTCCAGTCAATGTTCCCTGGGCAATACCTAAAAGTATATCAGATGGAAAATGTTGACCTGCCCTATATCTCATATAAGCCGTAGTACCAGTAGCTGCACCCGCAAGACTATAAAATACCCATTTCGCATTTGACTCAGGATGATAATCCGCATAAACTTTTGCCATAAAAAATGTTGAAGTAGCGACCAACGCCACATGTCCGGCATAAAAAGAATTCTTGGCTCCTCCCCTTGTTCGTTGATCCATGGTCGTTTCAGAACTATAGGCATAAGGACGGTAGCGATTCGTTACATAAACTGAGCCGGTGTATAATAAACCAGTTATCGACATAGCTTCGAGATATAAAAAGCTGAGTTTAAAAAAATCTTTACTTGTTTGCTTACCTGTTAAAAAAAGAAATGGAAGAAGCGTTGAAGCATAAAAAGGATAATAGCTTGCTTTATCAATTGATTTGTCATACGGACGAACCGCCCATCGATCAAACCCATTAATGTCATTTATGTCAAGACTTAGAATTTTTTCTTCACTTGAATGTTCTTTACTGTAGATTTTTGTGAACGCATAAGCAGACCACCCTGCACCAACAGCGAATACAGGAATATCAACGGCAGGCTTAAGTTTATAAACTTGTTGCTTTTTGTCTGCATTTGAAATGGAAAAATTTCCCGACAACGTATCAACGACATTCAACGTATCTTTTTTGCTAACTATCAAACTATCATCTTGGGCAAAAGAGAGCACGTGCAGAGCTATAGCCGCAGTACAACACAAAAACTTTTTCATCATTCGCAGATTTAGGGTTAAAAATGCGAAGGGCTTTTAATAAATATAAAAAATCATGCCATCCAGTTCCTGGTCTAGCAACTGACCTGGAAGTATTTTGTAAAAAAAGGAGAGAAAAATCAATTGCAATTACGGCTAATAAAAAGCCGTCTGCAAAAATGCAAACGGCCAAGGAAGGGACTTGTCAAATCGTCAAATCGCTACCTATTTCTTTATATAACCAAACAAGCCATGTTCTTCATCATCAGGGCCAGCTGCGAAGAACAGCCAGTTATGATTTAGCGCTGTGGAAGTTGAAGGAGCAAAAGCTATGCCCCAAAGTCCTTCAATTTCTATTGGCTGACCATGTTGACGAAGTTGGCCCAGGAAATTTCCATTATCCGCGTAGGCATTGATATGGCCATCACCGAAATTTCCAACAAGATAAACATTTGAAGTACTGCTTCCCTCACCCCAAAATCCAGCCGGCGCTTTTGCTATACCCCACGGTGCATTTAGTTGTCCATTAGAAATAAATCTTTTTACTAATGACCCATCAGGATTAAAAATATCAACATAACCAAGACCTTCGCCCGTTTCTTCTTCACCTTCTACCGGATCTACTTTAGCATACATCACATATAGTTTACCATCAATAGCCTGGATATTAAAGGGTGAATAACCTTCAGGAAGATTTGGATCACTAAATTCTTTACCTCCTACCTCTGTCCAATTTTTATTAAAAACCTCAATTTCACCTTCTGAAAAGTTAGCAACATAAAGAAAATTGTTACCACCATCTGCCGCTAAAGCTATACCGAGGTAAGCATCACCCGGATCATTTATCATTCTTACAGCACTACTACCACCATTCCATCCTGAAATGGCACCATCAGCTCCGGCAAAAATGAATCTCGCCGCGTTGCCATTAGGAAGTTTGAAATCCGCAGTAGGATTAAATACCTGGCCCGTAGGATGACCAACTGTTGAAGCGCCTGCACCAGGAATACTTACTGGCGATATACCAGCGGGAGTACCATCGCCACCTAATACAAGGCTTTTACCTGTGCCTTCAGCAGAAACCCATGCAGGACCCGAAGTGGGAAAAGAAATTCCCCATCCGTTCACCATATTCGGATCAGTGCGTGCAGGGCTATATTCATCATTATCGCCCACAAGGTTTACCTGCACGAAATCTTTCAATTCTTTTGGAGGAATTGCTTTTGTAGCTATTTCCTCATTGGCTGTTGTTGTTCTTTCTACATTTTTTTGACAGCTAAAAATCACTGTTAACAATGCAAGAGCAAAAGCCGGGTAAGCTGCTTTGCTTAAGATCTTTCCCATAAAATTTTATTTAAAGTTGAACAATAGATACTCTCCCGGAAACATTAGCGTTTCCGGCAAATTTTTGTCGACTATTCAAAGGGGGTTCTATAGGTATCGCAGCTAACTCAAAAAAAGTTGCTACGTTTAAAAAAATCGTTTCTGAGTAAACATGAGACCACATTAAACAATCTCAAACCATTTGATACAAATTGTACAATTTTGTGTCCAACTTATAATTAAAAACATGTCAACCACAAAGATTGCATTGGTAACCGGCGGCAGCCGCGGACTTGGAAAAGAGATGGCGATAAGCCTGGCAAAAAAAGGGTTTGATGTTATAATAACTTACAGGAGTAAAGAAGCGGAAGCAAAAGAGGTAGTTAATGAAATAGAAAGTAAAGGTCGAAAAGCAACA
>Ga0105249_10001483_pt1 | contig 20551 bp, 18 predicted proteins | sample KBSS44metaG_FD_81522 | JGI IMG/M metagenome (GOLD analysis project Ga0105249, IMG submission 81522) | Switchgrass rhizosphere microbial communities from Kellogg Biological Station, Michigan, USA - KBS S4-4 metaG | ecosystem: Host-associated > Plants > Roots > Rhizosphere > Soil | place...
CTGACCTGTGCGCCGTCAGGGTTTCGAACCCCGGACCCGCTGATTAAGAGTCAGCTGCTCTACCAACTGAGCTAACGGCGCTGCGTGTGCGACAATAACAGGCCTCGCGGCGCTGGGTGAAATTCGACCGCTCGCCGCCGCTGGGAGTGACGCTGCAGTCGCCCCCCTAGCGATTTTTGCCCTTAGACTATTGCCAAGAATCGTCTGTCCGTGAGTCTTGGGTGCGAATTGGAGCAAAGAATGTGGCAGGTCCAGAAGGTGGCCCGTCCGCGTCAGATGCGTAACCGGCTGGTCGCCGCGGCACTGATTCCCGCGGTCGTGCTCGGGCTGTCCGCATGCGGCGGCAACCATGCGCCGTCGCAGCCTCAGGTCATCACGGATAAGGGCACGCCCTACGGGGACTTGCTGGTGCCCAAGCTGACCGCGTCGGTCAAGGACGGTGCTGTCGGCGTGAGCGTCGAGTCGCCCGTGATGGTCAGCGCCGAGGACGGCGTGCTCGGAGCGGTGACGATGGTCAACGACGAGGGAACCCTGGTAGCCGGCCAACTCAGTCCGGACGGCCTGATGTGGTCCACGGCCGAGCCACTCGGCTACAACAAGCGCTACACCCTCAACGCGCAGTCGCTCGGTCTCGGCGGCGTCGCCAGTCAGCAGATGAGCTTCGAGACGCATTCGCCTGAAAACCTGACCATGCCCTACTTGCTGCCCAACGACGGCGAGGTCGTCGGCGTGGGTCAGCCCGTCGCGATCCGTTTCGACGAGAACATCCCGAACCGGTCGGCGGCCGAGAAAGCGATCAAGATCACGAGCAACCCGCCGGTGCAGGGCGCGTTCTACTGGCTGAACAACCGCGAAGTGCGTTGGCGCCCAGCGGCTTACTGGACGCCGGGCACGACCGTCGAAGTCGCCGTCAACACCTACGGCGTCGATTTGGGTGACGGACTGTTCGGTCAGGAGGACGTCACGACGCGCTTCACCATCGGCGACGAGGTCATCACGACTGTCGACGACAGCACCAAGACGCTCACCGTGAAGCGCAATGGTGAAGTGATCAAGTCCATGCCGGTGTCGATGGGCAAGAACAGCACACCCACCAACAACGGCACCTACATCGTCGGCGACCGGTTCGGCCACATCGTCATGGACTCGTCCACCTATGGGGTGCCGGTCAACTCGCCGAACGGCTACCGCACCGAGGTGGACTTCGCCACGCAGATCTCCTACAGCGGCATCTTCGTGCACGCCGCCCCGTGGTCGGTGGGCAGCCAGGGCTACAGCAACGTCAGCCACGGCTGCATCAATGTGAGCACGAGCAACGCCCAGTGGTACTACAACAACTCCAAGCGCGGCGACGTCGTCGAGATCGCCAACACGGTGGGGTCGATCCTGCCCGGTACGGATGGGCTCGGTGACTGGAACATCCCCTGGGAGCAGTGGAAAGCGGGCAACGCCAACATCTGACGGCGGCCCAATGCGATTGCAGCACAGCGCTTGCCACTGTCGTGGCGAGAGATGTCGCGCAGCGTTTGTGTCGTTTTGCTATTAACGGAGTGGAGTTAGGGCCATAGGCTTGATCGCGGATTCCAGCTATAGCTGCTGTCGGCCACCGCATATGCGCGGGGCACCGTTGGTCGAAGTTCGAGTAGTCGAGTAAATCGGGCCCTTGACCGGTTGACAGGCGCATACTGACCGCGACGCATTGGCCCGGCAGCATGCGGTGGCTGGCGCGGCGGCTGGAGGGCGATGGGAGGAACTCCTTGGTGGTCGAACCGGATGGTGTCCCGGCCCAGGCTTTCCCCCAGGACCGCCCTCCAGGAATGGCTGTCGACGATCTTCGACCAACGCCAATTCGTCAGAGCGCTGACGTCGCGATTGGCACGGTAGAACTCCATGCGTTGCTCTGCAGCTACTCCGACACTCTGACCAGGATCGAGAAGTCCCCCGCGTTGTTATGGGACCGCCCGCACCGATCGCCCATTCTGTGTTGGTTGCGACTCCCGGCGCCTCGCGCACTCGTGCGAAGCCTGCTCACCCGCCACATCAGCCGCCATGTCAGTGCCTTGCGGCGCTGTGCGGCCAGGCGGGTCGTTCTCACCAACGAAGCTGGAACGTTTCGAGCAATCGCTTCGACCGGGCCCGCGCCTGTGCGTTCGTGTTCACCGAGCGAGTTGACGGACCAGCTAAGCGCCATCGTGTGCAAACGCTCATGCACTCAAGTGCCGGCGCGCCCCACTCGATCGCGATGCACGACTCCAGCTCGTCGCCTGCCGCGATCAGCGGGACAGCCCGAGTGCGCACTTGCTAGGCGTAATCGGTCGGTTCGTCGGCGATGGTTTGTCGGTTGCCGGAGTCTGCCCGTCTATTCCCTTGTGCGGCTCCGTCGCGGGTTGCAATGCGACTGCAAGCGCGCCAGAGAAAAAATGCCGGGAGGCGAAGACGCCTCCCGGCCAGCGGGGTGGCTGACGGGACTCGAACCCGCGACAGCCAGGATCACAACCTGGTGCTCTACCAACTGAACTACAGCCACCATCGCCGCGCGCCCGTCAGGTGCATGCGGCGACGTCGATATTAGCCGCTAGGGCGCTCCGCAGCCGAATCGCTTACCTCGGAGTTGCCGTTGGACGGTCCGACTTCGGCGGCGACCTCCGCGATTTCGCTGGTCGACGGCCCCGGCGGGGCGACGAACGCGGTGTGGCGGTAGTACTTGAGCTCGCGGATCGACTCATGGATGTCGGCCAGCGCGCGATGGGCGAGGCCCTTCTCGGGCTGGCCGAAGTAGATGCGCGGATACCAGCGCCTGCACAACTCCTTGATGGAGCTGACATCGATCATCCGGTAGTGCAGGTAATCGTCGAGCTTCGGCATGTCACGGGAGATGAACCCGCGGTCGGTGGCGATCGAATTGCCTGCCAAGGGCGCGGTCTTGGCCTGCTTGACGTGGGTGCGGATGTAATCGAGCACGAGCTCCTCGGCCGCTGCTACGTCGATGGTCGACGCGCGCACCTCCTCGATCAGGCCGGAGCGGGTATGCATCTCGGTTACGACGGGGATCATCGCCGACAACGCGGCGTCGTCGGCGTGGATGACCACGTCGATGCCGTCGCCAAGAATGTTCAGCTCGGCGTCGGTGACCAGCACCGCGATCTCGATGAGCCGGTCGGTCTTGAGGTCGAGGCCTGTCATCTCACAGTCGATCCACACCAGTTCATCACGCACAGGGGCCACATTAAGCCGTCGGGCGACAACCAGCCGCCTACACCCACCCGGCCACGCCGCTGCCCAGTAATGTTCGAGCCATGACCTCTGAGTCGACAGCCACCCCCGCCCAGCAGATCGCCGCAGGTTATGCCACCCAAGGCCCGGCGCTGGAACTCGGCACTGTCGTCGTCGACGGGACCTGCGACCCGACCGCCCAGGTGTGCATTCCGCTGGCCACCGTCAACCGCCACGGTCTGGTCGCAGGCGCCACGGGTACCGGCAAGACCAAGTCGCTGCAGGTGATCGCCGAACAGCTGTCCGCGGCCGGTGTGCCCGTCGTGATGGCCGACATCAAAGGGGACCTGTCCGGCCTGTCTCGGCCCGGTGACGCCAACGAGAAGACCGAGGATCGGGCCAAGGACACCGGCGACGACTGGACGCCGACGGCGTTTCCGGTCGAGTTCCTGTCACTGGGCACCTCCGGCATCGGTGTGCCGGTGCGCGCAACAATGACCAGCTTCGGGCCGATCCTGTTGTCAAAGGTGTTGGGGCTCAATCCAACTCAGGAGTCGACGCTGGGACTGATCTTTCACTGGGCCGATCAGAAGGGCCTAGCCCTGCTCGACCTCAAGGACCTGCGAGCCGTCATCCAGTTCCTCACCGGCGACGAAGGCAAGGAAGAGCTCAAGGCGATCGGTGCCGTCTCCGCGGCGACGGCGGGTGTGATCCTGCGGGCGCTGATCAATCTGGAAGCCGAAGGTGCGGACACGTTCTTCGGCGAGCCCGAGCTTGAACCCAGCGACCTGATGCGCGTCGATGCGCAGGGCCGCGGCATCATCACGCTGCTCGAACTGGGCGATCAGGCCGCCCGCCCGGTGATGTTCTCGACCTTCCTGATGTGGGTGCTTGCCGACCTGTTCACGGCGCTGCCCGAGGTCGGCGACATCGACAAGCCCAAGCTGGTGTTCATCTTCGACGAGGCGCACCTGCTGTTCACCGACGCGTCCAAGGCGTTCCTCGAACAGGTCGAGCAGACGGTCAAGCTGATCCGGTCCAAAGGCGTCGGCGTGTTCTTCTGCACGCAGCTGCCGACCGATGTGCCCAACGACGTGCTCAGCCAGCTTGGCGCGCGCATCCAGCACGCGCTGCGCGCGTTCACTCCCGACGACCAGAAGGCGCTCACCAAAACGGTCCGCACCTACCCGAAAACCGATGTCTACGACCTGGAGAAGGCGCTGACGTCGCTCGGCATCGGCGAGGCGATCGTGACCGTGCTGTCGGAGCAGGGCGCGCCGACGCCGGTGGCGTGGACGCGAATGCGGGCGCCGCGTTCGCTGATGGGCGCGGTCGGCAGCGATGCGATCGCCGCGGCCGCGAAAGTCAGTCCGCTGCACGCGAAGTACGGCCAGACGATCGATCCACAGTCGGCCTACGAGATCCTGCAGGCGAAGGTCGCACCTCCACCCGCTGACGCTCCGTTGCCGCCGCCGGTCGAGCAGACGGGCTTGCCCAGCGCCGAGGGTGAGGTGAAGTCGCGGGACACGGCCGAGCCCGGCATGTTCGAGAAGATGATGGCCAGTCCGGCGTTCAAGAGCGCCATGCGCTCGGCGGGCACCGTCATAGGCCGCGAGATCACCCGCAGCATCTTCGGCACGGCCCGCCGCCGGCGCTGACTCTCCGCCGAGATTGCATTCCAGCAGGCTCGTACTCGCAATTCCTCTGCCGGAATGCCATTTCGGCGCGAAATAGGTTAGCCGCCGCCGAGTTTCTTGTAGACCGCACCGACGATCGGCGTCACGATGGATCGCGGGGTGTAGCCCGATGCGACCGACATCGCCTTCGACGTGACACCGGGCACGACGCGCATCTTGTTGCGCTCCAAGCCGTCCAGCGACAGTTTGGCGGTGTACTCGGTGGAGATCCACAGGAAGTCCGGGATCAGCTTCTCGACGAGCGACTGCTCGGCTGCGTCGGGCAACGTCTCGCGCACCGGACCGGGTGCGAGCAGCGTGACGTGTACGCCTGCGCGCTTGAGCTCGCCGCGCAGCGACTCGCTGAACGAGTTGACGAAGGCCTTGGTGGCCGCATAGGTGGCGTTGTTGGGGATCGGCGAGTTTCCCGCCGTCGAACCGGAAATCAGAATGCCGCCCGCCTTACGCGAAACCATCCCTGGCAGTACGGCGAGCGCCAGGTCATGTACGCCAAGGGCATTCAGCTGCACCTGCGCCTTCTCGCCTGCCGGGTCCAGCGAGGCGACGGGTCCGAACGTCGCGGTGCCCGCATTGGCGCATAGGATCGAGATGTTGCGCGCCGCAAGCTCGTCGCACAGCTTCGTGCGCTCGGCCGGATCGGCGAGATCGACGGGACGCACCTCCACCGTCACCCCGTACTGCTGGGTGAGCCTGCCCGCCAACTCCCGAAGCACATCCTCGCGGCGGGCCGTGATGATCAGATGGTGTCCGCGGGCGGCAAGCTCGGTGGCCAGCGCTTCGCCGATGTTCTGCGAGGCGCCGGTGACGACGGCACGGGCGTCCGCGCTGGGAGCGGGTACTGGCATGGGCCGGACTATATCGTGGGCGACCATGAGCGAACCGGGGCCGCCCGCGCCAGCCGCGGGCCGGTTGCGGGTGCTCGCGTGGGCGCTGTGGGACTGCGGATCCACCGGTGTCGGCGCCATCGTCGTGACCTTCGTGTTCTCGGTCTACCTGACCCGTTCGGTCGGTGACGACCCGTCCGGTGACACCAGCCCGGCGAGCGGGCTCGGCTGGGCGCTGTTCTTCTCCGGCGTCACGGTCGCATTGCTCGCCCCCGTCACCGGCGTCTGGGTTGACGCAGCGCACCGACGGCGGCAGACGCTCGCTGTTCTCACCACGATGGTGGTGCTGTTGACATCGGCGATGAGCCTGATCCGCGACGATCCGAGCTATCTGCTGGCGGGCCTGCTGCTGCTTGGGTTCACCGCGGCGTGCAACGACCTGGCCAGCGTCCCGTACAACGCGATGCTGCGACAGCTCACGACACCGGACATGTATGGACGGGTATCCGGATTCGGTTGGGCCGCAGGCTATATCGGCAGCACGGTGTTGCTCCTTGTGGTCTACGCGGGATTCATCGAGGGCGACGGACCGACGGTCGGGCTGCTGGACATTCCGACCGCCGGCGGCCAGAACGTTCGCGCGGCCATGCTGGTCACCGCCGCCTGGATGGCCGCGTTCGCGCTGCCGGTGCTCCTCGCACCGCCGCCGCCCGCGGATCTCGAGCCGCCGGTGCGGACGTCGACCGGTGTGCTCGGCGCGTACCGCAAGCTGTGGTCGGATCTGGTCGGCGAGTGGAAGAGGGACCGACATGTCGTCTACTACCTACTCGCGAGCGCGGTGTTCCGGGACGGATTGGCCGGCATGTTCACGTTCGGCGCGGTCCTTGGCGTCATCGTCTACGGCGTCTCCGCGGCCGATGTGCTGCTGTTCGGCATCACCGCCAACGTGGTGGCCGCGGCAGGGGCATTGCTCGGCGGGCTGCTCGACGACCGCGTCGGCTCGAAGGCCGTCATCCTGGGCTCGCTTGCCGCGATGATCGTGGTGGGCCTGACCCTGATGGCGTTGTCCGGCGTCGTGGCGTTCTGGGCGTGTGGGCTCCTGCTGTGCCTGTTCATCGGGCCGACACAGGCTTCGGCGCGCACGCTGCTGCTGCGGATGACCGTCCATGGCAAGGAGGGCGTGGCTTTCGGGCTATACACCATGACGGGCCGCGCCGTGGCGCCCCTCGCGCCATTCATGTTCTCGACGTTCGTCGCCGTCTTCGGGGCGGACCGTGCGGGCATCGGGGGCGTACTGCTGGTGCTGTCAGCCGGTTTCACCGCGATGCTTGCCGTCCGGGTGCCCCGGCGGGCGGCGGTGGTCTAACGGTTCGCTGTGCAGATCGTCAACCCTGCGCCGGTGCGCTGCTGCACCTGCACACCGTTGACGGTGATCGAGCAGCTCACTTCGCGGCCGACGTTGATGATGCTGACGCTCGCCGAGTCCTCTGCCGGCTGGGCCAGCTCGACCTCCTTGCTCCAGGGCAGCATCACGTTGAACTCGGTTTGCAACACACCACCGGTGTCGACGTAGGTGATGTTGATGGCCCGGCCATCGCCGGACACGTTGTACATCACGGTTTCGGTGGCGCCCGGCGTAGCGGGCCCGGTCGGGCCGGTCGTAGACGGCGCGCTCGGCAGTGTCGGGAGGGGGAAGACGGGGATGGTCGTACGCGGCGTCGTCGTCGGCGTCGGCTCGGTGGAGGTGGGCTCGGACAGCGACGGCAGCGGCGCGACGACGGTGTCCTGCTTCGAGCTGTTCGCGATCACCAGCGCAATGACGAGGCCGATGACGGTGAGCACGGCGATCGCTGCGACGATCCACAGCCAGCGCGGCGACTTCGGGCCCTCCGGTGGGGGCGGCTGCGGCGGTTCATCTGGCGGGTATTGAGGGCCATATTGCCCGGTCGCGTAGGGGTCGTAGCCGTACGGGGAGTAGGCGGGCAGCCGCTCGGTGGGCGCCGGCGCCGGTGGTGCCTGGTAGGTGGGGCCGGAGGGCGCTTGGCTGGCATACGCCGGATCGCTGTATCCGGGATAGCTGTCACCGAAGGGTTCGGGCCCGTCGCGGCGTGGTGAATCGGTCATACCCACCTCATGGCTGCAGGGTACCTGTGCAGCCGCTCAGGCGATCGCGCACCGCCCTTCACCTCGGCCTACCCGGTCTGGTCCCATCCGGGGACCGCTGACCATGCAGAATCGATCAGGTGGGAGCGCAGGTCCGTCGGGTATACGGCGCATCGATGTCGCCGGACGCGACCGCGTTCGCCCATCTTGTCGACGACGGCGGCTTCCCACGTGCCGTGCAGCGTTTCCTGCGCGGCTGGCGGGCTAGTTCCTCACGCGACGTCGAACTGCCGATCGAGGGCGCCGTCACCCGCGTCCTTCATTCCGCCGACGGCCACTGGCTGGCATGCGAGCTCGCGCCAGACGGCGCCACCCGCAGCCAGATCTGGGTCGTGACAACCGATCCCGATGACCGCGACGCGCGTCGCATCGACAATTGGCCTGCGCAGGAAGGCACCGCGGAACTGATCGCATGGGACGGCAACCATGTGGCGGCGATTCTCACCGGTGACGACGGGGTCGGCAGCTCGTATCTGATCGATCCGTCCGACGGCGCCGCGGTGGTGCTGGACCGCCGCTCGGGCGGCCGGCTGGTCGACGCGTGGGCGGGGGCGTCGCTGGTGCGGGTCGGGCCGCGCGGCTACCGCGATCTGATCATGCTCCGGGGCTTGACTGAAATCGCGCCGCTGCCATACGACCCAGGCTCCACCACCGACGCGGGGATCATCCTCGACGACCACAGCCCACGCCGCCTGCGCGCGGGGCTGGAGGGAGAGCTCACCGAGCTGTATCAGCCCGCGAAGGTCTACGGGGTCAACAGCCCGGAAGGGTACGTCCGCGCGCTGATCCGCAGCGAGAACGGCACCGACTACGCGCGGCTGTTGGAGGTCATCACCACCCCCGACGGGGTGTCGTATCAGGTGGTTGCCGAGCGGCCCGGCCATGAACTCGACGAGTTCACCGTCAGCGACGACCTCTCTACCGTGGCGATGTTGTGGAACATCAACGGCGCCAGTGAATTACAGATCCTGGAATACGCCGACAACACGCTGCACGATCCAATTCCGTTGCCCGGCATGGTGGCCAGCGAGTTGAGCATCAGCGCGGGCGGCTCGATGCTCGCGATGACGGTGGAAGGTCCGTCGATGCCGCCGACGGTCGAGCTGGTCGATCCCCGCACCCGGGAGTGGGAATCCGTCGACCGCGAACCCAGTCTCGGGCCCGTCACCGCGGACCCCACCCTCGAGACCATCACCGCCCGCGACGGGCTGCAGTTCACCGGCTGGTTGTTTCGCCCGCCTCCTGGCGTCCAACCGATCGGCGCCATGATCTTCCTGCACGGCGGGCCCGAAGGACAAGGTCGCCCCGGCTACAACGAGTTCTTCCCGCCGCTGCTGGAAGCCGGCATCGCCGTGTTCCTTCCCAATGTCCGGGGTTCCGGGGGATTCGGCCGCACCTTCATGCACGCCGACGACAGGGAGCGGCGATTCGCGGCGATCGACGACGTCGCCGACGCGGCGTGCTATCTGGTCGGGAACGGCCTCGCGCCGAAGGACTGCATCGCGTGCTGCGGTTGGTCGTACGGCGGATATCTGACGCAGACCGCGCTCGCCTTTCATCCGCAGCTTTTCGCCGCCGGAATCAGCATCTGCGGGATGAGCGATTTGAACACGTGGTACCGCACCACCGAACCGTGGATCGCCGCGGCGGCTCACCCGAAGTACGGCCACCCCGTCAGCGACAGGGAACTGCTCGACCGTCTGTCGCCGCTGCTGCGCGCGCATGCGGTGACCGCACCGCTGCTGCTGGTTCACGGCCTCAACGACACCAACGTCCCGCCGTCCGAATCGCAGCAAATGTACGACGCATTGCGTGGACTCGGGCGCAATGTCGAACTTCTGGTCTTCGACGACGACGGGCACGAGATCGTCAAGCGGGAGAACCGGACTGTGCTGGTCAGAGCCATGAGCGACTGGCTCGTCGCGGCCTTCGCCGCCGCACCCATTTCGTGATCATTCCGTAGCTGCCGGAAGGTTTGGACAAATTGTCCGCCGGGTAAACCGCTGCTGCGCGCCAGTTTCTGGCGCAGTACACGGATGGAGGCGCAGCATGCGAGGTGGTGGAATTCTCGGCGTCATTGTGCTCGTCTGGTTGCTGATCGGAGTGGTCGCCGCATACCAGCGCGATTACTTCAAGAACTCTGAAACCAATTGTGCGACAGCGGGGTCCATCGCTCTCACGGTGGTCGCCGGTCCCTTGAACTACGCAGGCGTCAACCCGAAGGTAACCAACTGCAATCTGCCGAAGCCTAGCCAGTAATGAACTGGCAGTGAACAATTCGAAGAAATGGAGTGACACATGATTGTCTTGGGAGCAATTCTGCTTGTCCTTGGGCTGATTTTCGGCCTCTCGATCCTGACCTATATCGGCGTGGTGTTGATCGTCATCGGCGCGGTGTTCTGGATTCTCGGATCCGTTGGACGGCCCGTCGGCGGCAGGAGAGTTTGGTACTAACGCCCGGCAGAACCGGCCGAGGTCAGCGCTGCGACCGTCATTGCCCTCAGTACGGCGCGCGAGCTGGCCTCGGCCGTTCTTGCGGCACCGGGTTTGACGCTGTGTGGCGTCGAATTCAGCAATCCGAATGTCGCATGCGCCATCAGCCGGGCATCGGCTTCACCGAGCCTGTCGTCCAACTGCCTCAGCACATCGACCCAGATCTCGACGTACTGCCGCTGCGCCTTACGCACCTGCCGTTTGGCGGTCGGTGGAAGATGACCGAGGTCCCGGTCCTGGATGCGGATCAGATCTGATTCGCCGAGCGCGAAGTCCAAGTGGAAGTCGATGAGCCAGTCAAGTGCGTCCGCAGGGTCGGTGGCCCGTTCGACGACGGCAGTGGCACCGGCCAGCAGCCGGGTGCTGATCCCGACCAGCAACTCGACCAGCAGTGCCTCCTTGTTTGGGAAGTGCCGGTAGATCGCGGGCCCGCTGACACCCGCCGCGGCGCCGATGTCCTCGAGCCGCACCGCGAGATAGCCGCGCTCGGCGACAAGGCGTTCGGCCGCCGCGATCAACTGGGTGCGACGATCCGATTTGGCCCGACTGCGGCGGGTGGTGGCAGGTGTCGACACAGACAAAGGGGCCATTTGTTCCTCCCGCTCGCTGGTAGACAACTCGGTTAATCGTGACTAACATACTACGAGTTAGTCGTCATTAACTCAAACGAACAGGTTCCTGAATGAGGACTTCGCAGGGTACCTACCGCGACGAGCACCTCGCGCTGGTCGATCAGCTGCGCACAAAGCTGGCGGCCGCGGCATTGGGCGGTCCGGAACGCGCCCGCGAGCGGCACGTGAGTCGCGGCAAGCTGCTACCGCGCGACCGGGTGGACGGTCTGCTCGACCCCGGCAGCCCATTCCTCGAGGTGGCGCCGCTGGCCGCCGACGGCATGTACGACGACGAATGCCCCGGCGCCGGCATGATCGCGGGCGTCGGCCGGGTCTCCGGTCGCGAATGCATGATCGTCGCCAACGACGCGACGGTGAAGGGCGGCACGTACTACCCGATCACCGTCAAGAAGCACCTGCGCGCACAGGAGATCGCCGGCCAGAACCGGCTGCCGTGCATCTACCTGGTCGACTCCGGGGGAGCGTTCCTGCCGCGCCAGGATGAGGTGTTCCCCGACCGAGAGCACTTCGGCCGCATCTTCTACAACCAGGCCAACCTGTCCGCAGAAGGCATCCCGCAGATCGCCGCCGTGCTCGGGTCGTGCACCGCGGGCGGTGCATACGTGCCCGCGATGAGCGACGAGGCGGTGATCGTCCGCGACCAGGGCACCATCTTCCTCGGCGGTCCGCCGCTGGTGAAGGCCGCGACGGGCGAGGTGGTCACGGCCGAGGAGCTCGGCGGCGGCGACCTGCACTCCAAGACCTCCGGTGTCACAGACCATTTGGCGCACGACGACCGCGACGCGCTGCGGATCGTCCGCCGCATCGTCGCCACGCTCGGGCCGCGCTCGGAGCTGCCGTGGAAGGTCACGCCGACGGTCGATCCGCTCGCCGACCAGACCGAGCTCTATGACGTCGTACCCGTCGATCCCCGGGTGCCCTACGACGTGCACGAGGTCATCAACAGGATCGTCGACGGAGGCGAGTTCGCCGAATTCAAGGCCGAGTACGGCAGCACTCTGGTCACCGGTTTCGCGCGCATCCACGGCCACCCCGTCGGCATCATCGCCAACAACGGGGTGCTGTTCAGCGAATCCGCCTTGAAGGGCGCGCATTTCATCGAGTTGTGTGAGAAGCGCACGACCCCGCTGCTCTTCCTGCAGAACATCTCGGGCTTCATGGTGGGCCGCGACTACGAGGCGGGCGGCATCGCCAAGCACGGCGCCAAGATGGTCACCGCGGTCGCCTGCGCGCGGGTGCCGAAGCTGACCGTCGTCATCGGCGGCTCCTACGGCGCAGGCAACTATTCGATGTGTGGACGCGCGTACTCGCCGCGGTTCCTGTGGATGTGGCCGAACGCGCGGATCTCGGTGATGGGTGGCGAGCAGGCCGCTTCGGTGCTGGCGACGGTGCGCGGCGAGATGACCGCCGAAGAGGAGGAGAAGTTCAAGGCGCCCATCCGTCAGCAGTACGAAGATCAAGGTAACCCCTACTACTCGACGGCCAGGTTGTGGGACGACGGCGTCATCGACCCGGCCGACACCAGAACCGTGCTGGGGCTGGCGCTTTCGATCGTCGGGCAGGCGCCGCTCGAGTCGGTTTCCTACGGCGTGTTCCGGATGTGACGCTCATGTCTTCGAAGACCTTCGACACCGTTCTAGTGGCCAACCGCGGTGAGATCGCGGTCCGGGTGATCCGCACGCTCCGCGAGTTGGGTATCCGTTCTGTCGCGGTGTTCAGCGACGCCGACGCCGGTGCCCGCCACGTGGCCGAGGCGGACGTCGCGGTCGGCATCGGACCCGCCCCGGCGCGCCAGAGCTATCTCAACATCGACGCCGTCGTCGCAGCCGCGAAGCGCACCGGTGCCCAGGCCGTCCATCCCGGATACGGATTCCTCTCGGAGAACGCACAATTCGCGGCTGCACTGCAGGACGCGGGCATCGTGTTCATCGGGCCGCCAGCCGCCGCGATCCAGACGATGGGCGACAAGATCGCCGCGAAGGCCGCGGTCTCCGCGTTCGGCGTCCCCGTCGTACCCGGCGTCTCCCGGCCTGGCCTCACCGACGCCGACCTGATCGCCGGCGCCGACGAGGTCGGCTATCCGGTGTTGGTGAAGCCGTCGGCAGGCGGTGGCGGCAAGGGCATGCGAGTGGTGCACCAGCCTGCAGAGCTACCTGCGGCGCTGGCCAGTGCGCGCCGTGAGGCGGCGTCGGCGTTCGGTGACGACACGCTGTTCCTCGAGCGATTCGTGTTGAACCCCAGGCACATCGAGGTGCAGGTGCTGGCCGACGGGTACGGCAACGTCGTGCACCTCGGCGAGCGTGAATGCAGCCTGCAGCGCCGCCACCAGAAGGTCATCGAGGAAGCGCCGTCACCGCTGCTCGACCCCGCGACCCGGGCGCGCATCGGCGCGGCCGCCTGCGATACCGCCCGCAGCGTCGACTACACCGGTGCCGGCACCGTCGAATTCATCGTCTCCGCGGACCGGCCCGACGAGTTTTTCTTCATGGAGATGAACACCCGCCTGCAGGTCGAGCATCCCGTCACCGAGATGGTCACCGGTATCGACCTCGTCGAGCAGCAGGTCCGAATTGCGGCGGGCGAGAAGCTGCCGATCGGGCAGGACGACATCACCATGCAGGGCCACGCCATCGAGGCCCGCGTGTACGCGGAGGATCCCGCACGCGGCTTCCTGCCCACCGGCGGCGAAGTGATCGACCTCGCCGAGCCCGACGGGCTGAGTGTCCGGGTGGATTCCGGGCTTGCGCCCGGCATGGTCATCGGCAGCGAGTACGACCCGATGCTGGCCAAGGTCATCGCGCACGGCGACGATCGGGCGGCCGCGCTGCGGGCGCTCGACCGCGCGTTGGCTGACACCGCGGTGCTGGGCGTCACCACCAATATCGAGTTCCTGCGGTTCCTGCTCGCCGATCCCGACGTCGTCGCAGGCCGCCTGGACACCGGGCTGCTGGACCGCCGCACTCCTGACTACGTTCCGGCGCAGCACGGCGACGAGGCGCTGATCGCCGCGGCCGCCTACAAGTGGCTGCGCGGGTGGCCGGCACCGCTCGGCGACCTGTGGGACGTGCCGTCGGGCTGGCGAATGGGGGAGCGGGCGCCGACGACGTTCCGGCTGCGTGCCGGAGAGCGCACCGACCACGTGTACCTGATCGGCGCACCGAGCGCTGCCACGGCGCGAGCCGAGGACGGCGAAACTCATTCGCTGACAGCATCTCTCGACGGCGATCGGCTCGCCGTCACCCTGGATGGGCTTCGCACCGAGTACCTCGTGGCCGCCACCAACCACGAGATCTGGCTGTCTGGGGGCGGCCGCACCGCGATGGTCGAGGAGGTTCGTGAGGCGCCGGTGCGGCCCGACGACGAACACAGTGGGGATGCGGAGCTGACTAGCCCGATGCCCGGTTCTGTGGTGGCAGTTGGTGTGCAGGACGGCCAGAGCGTGCAGGCCGGCGCGGTCGTCGTCACGGTCGAAGCCATGAAGATGGAGCACGCACTCGCCGCGCCGGTCGACGGCGTAGTCGAATTACTCGTCGCCCCAGGCGATCAGGTCAAGGTGGGCCAGCCGCTGGCCAGGATCACCGCCAGCCAAGCCGGCGGTTCAGTAGATGCAAGTACGAAGGAAGACGAAACATGAGCGATTTTCTGGCGACCGGAATGCTGCCGGATCACTACGAGCAGCTCGCGAAGACGGTGCGCGACTTCGCCCAGAGTGTGGTTGCGCCCGTCTCGGCCAAACACGACGAGGAGCATTCGTTCCCCTACGAGGTGGTGTCGGGGATGGCCGACATGGGGTTGTTCGGCCTGCCGTTCCCCGAGGAGTACGGCGGCATGGGCGGCGACTACTTCGCGCTGTGCCTGGCACTGGAGGAACTCGGCAAGGTCGACCAGAGCGTCGCGATCACGCTGGAGGCGGGGGTGTCGCTGGGCGCCATGCCGGTGTACCGCTTCGGCAACGAGGAGCAGAAGCAGGAGTGGTTGCCGCTGTTGGCAAGTGGCAAGGCGCTCGGTGCGTTCGGGCTGACCGAGGCGGGCGGCGGCACCGACGCGGGCGCCACCAAGACCACGGCCAAGCTCGACGACGGGCACTGGGTCATCAACGGCTCCAAGCAGTTCATCACCAACTCGGGCACCGACATCACCAGGCTCGTCACCGTCATTGCCATCACTGGCGAAGCCGGTGGCAAGAAAGAGATCTCGTCGATCCTGGTGCCGGTGCCCACCGAGGGTTTCACCGCTGAGCCCGCATACAACAAGGTCGGCTGGAATGCCTCGGACACCCACCCGTTGTCCTTCGACGACGTCCGGGTGCCTGCGGAAAACCTACTCGGCGAGCGCGGCCGCGGCTACGCGAACTTCCTGCGCATCCTCGATGAGGGGCGGATCGCCATCGCCGCGCTGTCCGTGGGCGCCGCCCAGGGTTGCGTCGACGAGTGCGTGAAGTACGCAAAACAGCGCGAGGCGTTCGGCGCGGCCATCGGCACCTATCAGGCTGTCGCTTTCAAGATCGCGCGCATGGAGGCCCGCGCCCACGCCGCCCGCACCGCCTACTACGACGCGGCCGCACTCATGTTGGCGGGCAAGCCGTTCAAGAAGGCCGCCGCGATCGCCAAGCTCGTCGCCAGCGAGGCCGCGATGGACAACGCCCGAGACGCCACCCAGGTGTTCGGCGGCTACGGCTTCATGAACGAGTACGCGGTCGCGCGTCACTACCGTGACAGCAAGATCCTCGAGATCGGCGAAGGGACAACGGAAGTGCAGCTGATGCTGATCGCCCGGGAGGCTGGCCTGTGACCGACAGGCGAATCGTCGTCCAGCGCGGGCTGTGGTTCGAGGAGTTCGAGACCGGCGTGCTCTATCAGCACCGACCGGGCCGCACCATCACCGAGGCCGACAACGTGTTGTTCACCACGCTCACGATGAACACCCAGGCGCTGCATCTCGATGCTGCGTTCTCCGATGCGTTGCCACCCTTCAACCAGCGGCTGGTGAACTCGATGTTCACGCTGTCGACGCTGGTCGGCTTGTCGGTGACACAGTTGACTCAGGGCACGATCGTGGGCAACCTCGGCTTCGGTGAGGTCGCGTTCCCCAAGCCGCTCTTCCACGGCGATACGCTGTACGCCGAGACAGAGGTGACCGACAAGCGCGAGTCCAAGAGTCGCCCCGGCGAGGGCATCGTGACGTTCGCGCACACCGGCCGCAACCAGCACGGTGCCGTCGTGGCGACCGCATCGCGAAAGACGATGGTGCGCAAGCGTCCTGGCGGGGAGAAGTAGTGGTGGTGACGCAGACCGGCCCGGCATGGTTGTTCTGCCCTGCCGACCGCCCGGAGCGGTTCGAAAAGGCAGCCGCGGCGGCCGACGTGGTGATCCTCGATCTGGAAGACGGTGTTGCGGCCAAGGACCGGGACGCCGCCCGCAGGGCGCTGATCGAGACGCCGCTCGACCCTGACCGCACCGCCGTGCGCGTCAACCCGAGCGCGACGCCCGACCATCAACTCGACCTCGAAGCGCTCAAGCACACCTCCTACACGACCGTGATGCTGGCGAAAACCGAAGATCCGCAGCAGGTTCGTGACCTCGCGCCACTGGACGTCGTGGTGCTGATTGAGACACCGTTGGGTGCGCTGGCGGTGAGCGAGTTGGCGCGGATGGACAACGCGTTCGCGTTGATGTGGGGTGCCGAGGATCTGTTCGCCGTTCTGGGCGGCACCGCCAACCGGTATCCGGACGGTTCCTACCGCGAGGTGGCGCGGCACGTGCGATCGCAGACGCTGCTCGCCGCGAAGGCCTATGGACGGTTGGCGCTGGATTCGGTTTACCTCGACATCAAGGACCTCGATGGCCTCGGCAAGGAAGTCGACGACGCGGTCGCCGTCGGCTTCGACGCCAAGGTCGCGATCCACCCGTCGCAGATCCCGGTCATCCGCGCCGGCTACGCCCCCACGGAAGACCAGGTCGAATGGGCGCGCGCCGTCCTCACGCGCGCAGCCACCGAGAGGGGCGTGTTCCAACACGACGGCTTGATGGTCGATGCCCCGGTGCTTCGGCGCGCGGAACGGATCGTCGCGCTCGCGCCCTAGGACGGTGCTAGCGCCGCTGAATTGCGTATGTCGGCTGGTCACTGGCCGACACGTCCGCTCGGTCGCACACGATGAATGGGCGAGTTCACCAGTCGCGCGCATAATGGGAAATGCCCCAGTGCAGCGACGACCAGAGCGCATCGTCTGCTTAGCTCCACACCCCGGTAGCTAGCAGACAGCCCCTCACCAGGGGTTTTGCTCTGACCGCCGCCACGCTGAGCACCTCACGGTCTAACGGCGAAACATGCCGCGACTGGGACCTGAAGGAGGCGTTATGGCCGAGGTATCTGCTGGCGTTGATCTTGCGCCGGTCCGGCTGGTGGACCCCGATGGGTCACCTACAGCCGAGGACCGCTACAGCCGCGATCTGCCACCCGAAACGCTGAGCTGGCTCTACGACCTGATGGTCGTCACGCGCGACATCGACGGCGAGTTCGTCAACCTGCAACGCCAGGGCGAACTCGCGCTGTTCGCGTCGTGCCGCGGCCAGGAGGCCGCGCAGATCGGGGCGGCGGCGTGCTTGCGCAAGACCGACTGGTTGTTCCCCCAGTACCGCGAGATCGGCGCGTTCCTGCTGCGCGGCATCACGCCGGCGCAGATGGGTGCGGTCTGGCGCGGCAAGTGGCACGGCGGCCTCGGGTTCACCGAGAAGTGCGTCGCCCCGATCGCGATCCCGATCGGCACCCACGGATTGCACGCAGTGGGCGCGGCGATGGGCGCGCAGCGGCTGGGCGACGACTCGGTGACACTGGCATATCTCGGTGACGGCGCAACGAGCGAGGGCGACGCGCACGAAGCGCTCAACTTCGCGGCGGTGTACAAGGCGCCGTGTGTGTTCTTCATCCAGAACAACCAGTGGGCCATCTCCGTCCCGGTCAGCCACCAGATGGCGGGGCCGTCGATCGCGCACCGCGCGGTCGGCTATGGGATGCCAGGTATCCGCGTCGACGGCAACGACGTGTTGGCCTGTTACGCGGTGACGGCCGAGGCCGCCGAGCGGGCGCGCGAGGGCGGCGGGCCGACGCTGATCGAAGCCGTCACCTACCGGATGGGTCCACACACCACATCGGACGACCCGACCAGATACCGGTCCGACGAGGAAGTCGCTCACTGGGCCGCCTTGGATCCAATTCAGCGGTACCGCACCTACCTTCAGTCGATCGAGGTGTGGACGGAACGGCTCGAAGAACGGGTCGCGGCCAGATCGAAACGACTACGCAGCGAGTTGCGTGAGGCGGTGGTCGGCGCTCCCGATTTCGACGTCACCGAGATGTTCGACACCGTCTATCACGACATCACCCCGGATTTGGCGCACCAGCGCGACGAGTTGCTGGCTGAGTTGGCGAAGGAGGCATGACATGACACAGATCATCGAACGGCCCCCGATGTACGGCGACGATGTGCCCGAGCCGCGGGGGCCGATGCTGACCGCACTGCCGCGGGCGGCGATGCTGACGATGGCGCAGGCGATCAACCGTGGCCTGCACGACGCGATGGCGGCCGACGAGCGGGTGCTGGTGTTCGGGGAAGACGTCGCCACGCTCGGCGGCGTGTTCCGGGTGACCGAGGGTCTGGCCGAAACATTCGGCGAGCAACGGTGTTTCGACACCCCGCTGGCGGAGTCAGGCATCATCGGCATCGCGATCGGAATGGCGATCCGTGGTTTCCTGCCGGTCCCTGAGATCCAGTTCGACGGCTTCGCAGCGCCTGCGTTCGATCAGATGGTCAGCCACTTGGCCAAGTACCGCATGCGCACCCGCGGTGACATCGACATGCCGGTGACCGTCCGCATTCCGTCCTTCGGCGGAATCGGTGCCGTGGAACATCACTCCGAGTCCACCGAAAGCTACTGGCTGCACACGGCAGGCCTGAAAGTCGTCGTGCCGTCGACGCCATCGGATGCCTACTGGCTGCTGCGGCAGGCGATCGTCAGCCGGGACCCGGTGATCTATCTGGAGCCCAAGCGGCGGTACTGGACCCGGGAAGCCGTCGACACCTACGCACCCGCACTGCCGATCGGACGCGCCGCGGTCCGTCGTGTCGGCGCCGACGTCACCGTTGTGACGTACGGGTCGCTCGTCGCGACGGCGCTGAGCGCGGCAGACCTTGCCGAGCAGCGCGACTGGAGCCTCGAGGTCGTGGACCTGCGGTCGCTGAACCCGCTCGACTTCGACACCGTCGCGGATTCGGTTCGCAAGACCGGCCGCGCGGTCGTGATGCACGAAGGCCCGCGCACGCTGGGCTTCGGTGCCGAGTTGGCGGCGCGCATCCAGGAGGAGCTCTTCTACGACCTGGAGGCGCCGGTGTTGCGCGCCACCGGGTTCGACACGCCGTATCCACCCGCGCGGCTGGAGAAGCTGTGGCTACCGGGCCCGGACCGGCTGTTGGACTGCGTCGAGCGGGCGATGGAGCGGCCGTGAGTGCGGTGAAGGAGTTCCTCGTCCCGGACCTGGGCGAAGGTCTCGAGGACGCGACCATCACCGGCTGGAGCGTCGCAGTCGGTGACGATGTCGAGCTGAACCAGACCTTGTGCACCGTGGAGACCAACAAGGCCGAGGTCGAGATTCCCAGTCCGTATACGGGCCGGATCGTGGAACTCGGCGGTGCCGAGGGCGACACGCTGGCCGTCGGCTCTGTTCTGGTGCGCATTTCGACGTCGGTGGCCGAGACCGCCGGTGCAGCAGAGGAACCCGTGGCGCCGCCGCCGAGCGCCAACGGCAGTGCGCGCAAGCCGGTTCTGGTCGGCTACGGGGCCGACGAGGACATGGACACCAGCAGGCGTGGATCGGTTGGTGAACGCCCACGCGCGAAGCCGCCGGTACGCAAGCTGGCCGTCGAGCTGAACGTCGACCTGTCCCGGCTGACGGGGTCCGGCCCCGACGGTGTGATCACTCGCGAGGATGTCCTTGCCGCGGCGGGAAAGTCGGCAGCGACGCCGGAGATGGTGGCGGTGCGCGGTGTGCGGGCGGAGATGGCTCACCGAATGACGTTGTCGCGCAGGCAGATACCTGATGCGCACGCCGGTGTGCAGGTCGACTGCTCCGGCTTGCTGCGGCTGCGCGACCGGATGCGTGAGGTCGCAGGTGACGAGTCGCCGATCACGCCATTCGTGCTGACGCTGCGACTCCTGACGATCGCGCTGCGGCACCACCCGAATCTGAATTCGACGTGGGTGGACACCACGGACGGGCCGCAGATCCATTTGCACTCCGCCGTGCATCTGGGATTCGGCGTCGCGGCGCCGCGAGGGCTGCTGGTGCCCGTCGTCGACGACGCGCACGAAAAGACCACGCGGGAGCTGGCCGCCGTCGTCGCGAACCTCATTCGCGACGCGCGGGCCGGCACTCTCAAACCGTCGGAACTGCAAGGCTCCACCTTCACGGTGTCCAACTTCGGCGCGCTCGGCTTGGACGAGGGCGTTCCGGTGATCAACTACCCCGAGGCGGC
>Ga0105249_10001487_pt1 | contig 20544 bp, 25 predicted proteins | sample KBSS44metaG_FD_81522 | JGI IMG/M metagenome (GOLD analysis project Ga0105249, IMG submission 81522) | Switchgrass rhizosphere microbial communities from Kellogg Biological Station, Michigan, USA - KBS S4-4 metaG | ecosystem: Host-associated > Plants > Roots > Rhizosphere > Soil | place...
CAGCTCGACCTCGTGCGCGATGAGCTCGATCTGCGGATTTAGCGCGAGCAAGCGGTCCTTCGCCGCCGTCGCCTTCGGTGTGCCGACGCTCGCGGTGTCGTAGATCACCTGGCGCTGGAGATTCGACATGTCGACGACGTCGCAGTCGATGACGCCGATCGTGCCGACACCCGATGCCGCCAGGTAGAGCGTCGAGGGAGAGCCGAGCCCGCCTGCGCCGATGACGAGCACCCGCGCCGCCTTGAGCCTTTCCTGGCCCGCGACGCCGATTTCCCGCAGCACCAGGTGGCGGCTGTAGCGTTCGCGGTCGGCTGGCGTGAGCATGGCCCGCCGATTGTAGGCGAAAAAAAGGCGCCGCTACGTTCGCAGGGGTAGCGGCGCCAATTCAGACGGAAGCTGCGGCGTGAGATTTCTCAAGGTGGACGACGTTTCATCAACCTCTCGCAGGAGAACCTAACCGCCGCAGCCTCCGTGTCCCGTTACAGCTTGACGGTCATACCGACGAAGATGAAACGACCGAGGGCGTCGTACACCTGCGGATAGGTATTGCCGTTGCCCGTCGTGCCGACGCTGGCATTGATCTGCGGATCGTTGTCGAGCACGTTGTTGATGCCCAGACGCACGTTCGTCGCATCGTTGAAGTTCCAGCTGCCGAACAGATCGAAGTAGCTCTCGTGGCTGAAGTGCCGATCGATACGGTTGGCGGCTGCACCTTCCTGGTCGACCGGACCGATGTAGCGATGAGTCAGCGCCACATCCACGTTCCACGGCGTCTGCCAGCCGATGCGCAAGCGCGTCCGGAGCTCCGGATTCGCGGCCGTCGTCAGGCTGCTGACGCAAGCACCCGCGTGCAGGCCCGTGCAGTCGAACGCCGGGAAGCCGGCGCTGCCCGGATCGGTGATCAGCTCCTTCAGGAACGTGCCGGTCAGGTTGAACGCCAACGTACCCATGTTGCCGATGTCGAGGCCGGTGTAGTTGAGGTTCAGGTCGATGCCGGACGTTTCCAGACCGCCGATGTTGATGTTGCTGTCGTCGACGTTGCCCGTACCGATCCACAGCTGGCCGTTCTGATTGCGATGAATGCGGCTGCACGCGCCGGCATCGCCGAACTGGTAGCACGCATCCAGCGAGTTGGCCGCACCGAAGGTCGAGATCAGGTCTTTGACGTCGATGTCGAAGTAGTCGATCGACCCGCTCAACCCGGGCGCGAAGCGCGGCGTGAACACGATGCCGTAGGAATACGTGTTCGACGTCTCAGGCTTCAGGGACTGGTTGCCGCCTGCATTGGAGTTGTACTGGCCGGCCGGGCTGTCGAGGGCAGCACTGCGCAGCTGAGAACTCGTGAGGCCGGAGTCGAGACAGGCCTGGTCCGGAGCGGCACCCGCCTTGCCGGCGAGAGCAGCACCGCACGGATCGCCGTCCATGTCGAACAGCACGAAGCCCCGCGCCGTGAACAGCTCGACGATGTTCGGCGCACGCACCGCGCGCTGGTAGCTCGCGCGGAAGCGGACGTCTTCGAGCGGCGCGTACTCCACGCCGAACTTGTACGTGTCCGTCGTGGTGCCGGAGCTGTAATCCGAGTAGCGATACGCAGTGTCGAACGACAACTGCTCGATACCCGTCTTGCCCTGCACCAGCGGAACGCTCGCTTCCATGAACACATCGTTCACGTTGGTCGAGCCACTGATGCCGATCGTCGGACCGCCCGAACCACCGAGGAGGCCGTTGGTCAGCACGTAGTCCGTGGTGTTCTCGAGCTTGTCGCGGCGGTTCTCGACACCGAAGGCGACTTTCACGGGCTCTTCCGCCCACGGCAGCTTGGCGCCGATCGTGCCCAGGTCGCCGGTGATGACGCCGGTGATGACGTTCTGGTCGATCACGCCCGTCTGCACGGCCGGCACTTGCAGGTAAGCCAGCGCTTGCGGGGTCACGCCGCCCAGGGTGAACGGGTTGTAGGGGACGCAGTTCGGATCGGAGCCATCGAGCACCGAGGCGCAAACGATGTTGCCCGTGTTCGGATCGCGGACGGCGTGCAGAGCGTTCTGCAGATTCGGCACGACGAAGTCGTTGGTGGCAGTCTGGCTCGTGCTCACGCGCGAGAACTGCACGCTGACGTCGTAGTTCCAGCCATCGGTGATGTCGCCCTTGGACCCGAGGAGAGCGCGGAACGACGAGTTGTGGAACCCCGCCTGACGACCGCCGCCTTCGATGTTACGGCGGCCCATGTACATCGGAACGACGTTGGGATCAGCCAGGTACGGCGCGCCCGTGTCCGGGTTGATCGTCGTGCTCGCAGCCTGAGCCGCAGCACCGCAACCGATCGTCGTCGCTTGCTGCGCCGACAGGAACGGGTTATCGCAATTGATCGTGCCGAGATTGAAGAAGCTGCCGCCGGGCGCGATCTGCGCGACGGAGCGGACGTCCGTGAACATCAACTGCGTGTACACATCGGCGAACGGCGCGAGCTCGTAGTGACCCATCGCACCCAGGCTGTAGCGCGTGTCCGGACGCAGATAGAAGTTGGTCGGGCCGAAGTTGTACTGATCCGTGGTGTTGTTGAATGCACGGAAGGTATTGCCCGTAGTCGAGTCAACCGTCGAATTGAAGGAAGGCAGCGGATTGGTATCCGGAATGTCGTCGGCCGTGCCGCGCTTGCCGTCCGGACCCGCGGCTGAATTGTCGTTGCCGTTGAAGTCCGTGAACGTTCCCGGGAATGCGGTGCCGGAGCCGCCGCAGCCGAAGGAAACCGTCGGGTTTGCCGCAAGCGCGCAGGCCGAGTAGTCACGGTCGCGCTGGAGCACCGGCTGCGAATCCCGATACGACAGGTACGCAGTGATGTTGCCGCGGCCGTCTTCGGTGCTGACGCCCATCGTGATCGTGCCTTGCACACCGTTGCCGTCAGTCACGTTGTCATCCGGCAGGTTGAACTGCGACGGATTCGTTGCGTGACGAGCAGCGATCGTATCGCGCAACTGCACAGCGCCCGGGCCGCTGAAATCGTTGTTGTGCTGATACATGCTGTACTGGCCGTCGATCTGAATGCCTTCGAAGTCCTTCTTCATGATGAAGTTGACGACGCCGGCAACAGCGTCAGATCCGTACACGGCAGACGCGCCGCCGGTCAGCACTTCAACACGCTCGACCATCGCGGTCGGGATCTGATTCAGGTCCGCGGCATAGGATCCGGCGGTCACACCACCGGCCGGCATGCGGCGACCGTCGATCAGCACGAGAGTGCGCGCCGAGCCGAGGCCGCGCAGGTTCACCGTCGCGGTGCCCGTTGCGCCGTTCGACACGGTGCCGTTCTGAGCGGCGAACGCCTGCGGCAGCTGGTTGATCAGATCTTCGATCTTGGTTACGCCTTGAGTGATGACGTCTTCCGACGTCACCTGCGTGACCGGGCTCGAGGTCTCGAGATTCGGCTGCGCAATGCGCGAACCGGTGACGACCACTTCCTGGATGGTTTGATCTGCTGCGAAGGCCGGCACAGCGGCTCCGGCAGCAACGCTCGTCAGCAACGCGTAGCGAACCGCGTGCCGAATGGGATTACTCGTCGACATTGCGTGACTCCTCTCCTGCGTCTGGTTATGTCGGCATCGCGCGCGCAGTGCGCGCGATGGCATGGAGTCATGCTAGCGACAGGTCAGTGCGCAGGCGGGACACTACTTGCGACGAAAGTTATAAAAGTTGCGAACTGCAGCAGCCGAACGTGCTGCTGTGAAAGTGTCGCGATCTAGCCGCCGAGTGCGGCACGTAGTTGCGCGATGCGCTTGGGTGCCTTCGGACGTGCGTACATTCGTTCCATGTAAGCGACCAGTTGCGGGCAGCGATCCAGCAACTGCACTTCGTTGGCCCAGTCGAGCGTGTAAGCAAGGACGAAATCCGCAATCGTGGCCTCCTCCCCGACGACGAACTTGCGTCCCGCCATGTGCTTTTCCGCCACATCTGCCATCGCGCGAAAATCCTGGCTTGCCAGCGGAATGTCCGCCGCCAGGCGCTGCGCTTCCGGATAGAGATTGCGGTTCTTGGCGATACGCCACAGCGGCTGTTCCAACTCCGTCACGGTGAACAACAGCCAACGATTGACTTCGGCGCGGCCTGCCAGATCGGCGGGCAGGAACTTCCGATACTTCTCGGCAAGGTACCAAACGATTGCTGCCGACTCCGTCAGGACCAGATCGCCGTCGACGAGTGCCGGCAGTTTGCCCGCCGGGTTGATCGCCAGGAATTGCGGGCTGCGGTGCTCGCCGGCACGCATATTCACGGTAACTCCCTCGAAGTCGACGCCGAGCTCCTGCAAGGTCCAGCGCGCGCGGATCGAGCGAGTAAAGGCGAACTCATACAGCTTCATGCAACACTCCGTGGCGCGCGGGCGCCAACTGAAAGTAGCCGCGAAAGGCGCGCTCGCCGTGCGGCCGGAAATTGATGGCACGCGATGATTTGTCGCGCACGGCCCAACCCAAATCGATGACGCGCGTCAGCAGCGCTGCCCCCGCGGCACCGGCGAGATGATGACGTCGCTCGCTCCAGTCCATGCACACTCTGCAAGGCGCACGCTTCTGAGTGCGCACGGCGGCGGCGTCGACACCGAGCTCTGCGATCAGACGTTCACCCTCTGCACTGAGCGAAGCAGTTGCGCCGTTGAAGTCGAACGCGTGTCGCTCCAGCAAGCTTGCGTACAGCAGCACGCCAAGCTCGCCGGCAAGGTGGTCGTAGCACACGCGTGCTTTACGCAGCGCCGGATCTTTCGGACCTGTCGTGCACGAACGCGCGCGGACCGAGAAGCTCATGAACTCTTCCAGCAGCTGCGCAACTTCTTCGTCAGCGATTCGGAAGTAGCGATGGCGCCCATGCGCCTCCATCGCGACGAAGCGCGCGTCGAGCAGCTTGCGCAGATGCGTGCTGCCCGTTTGCTTGGTGATGCCGGCTGCACCAGCGAGTTCGGTCGCGGTGAGCGCGCGACCGCCCATCAATGCGGTCAGCATTTTGGCGCGCGCGTGATCGCCGATCAGCGTTGCCGCAGAGACCATGCTGGATCCATCGGTCATTGTTCGATGCTCCTCGAACCAACGTGAGTGCTGCCAGCGCTATTGTTGGCGCTCGCGCCGTTCGGAGCAACTTATGTCGATCACCTGCTTCATTCGTTACGAGATCGATCCCTTTCAGCTCGACGCCTTTCGCGAGTACGCGCAGCGCTGGGGCAAGCTCATTCCGCGTGCCGGCGGTCACCTGATCGGCTATTTCCTACCGCACGAAGGCACCAACAACATCGCCTGGGGCCTGATTTCCTTCGCCAGCCTCGCTGATTACGAGCGCTATCGCGCCCGGCTGCGCGCCGATGCCGAAGGCGCGCAGAACTTCGGCTTCGCGCAAGCCAAGCGCTTCGTCCTGCGCGAAGAGCGTACGTTTCTCGCCAACGTCGAAGGCACGATGGCGATCGCACCCACCAATTGCCCGTGCTGCGAATGAGGAGCCCGGCATGATCGCAGTCATCTTCGAAGGCATTGCGCAGGAAGACCGCAAGGAAGCCTATCTCGACGTGGCCGCGCGCTTGCGTCCGCTGCTGGAGAACATCGACGGCTTCATCTCGATCGAACGCTTCCAGAGCCTCACGACGCCGGGCAAGGTCCTGTCGTTGTCGTTCTGGCGCGATGAGGAAGCCGTGCGTCAGTGGCGCAATCTCGCGCCTCACCGCGACGCGCAGCGCGCCGGACGGCAATCGATCTTCCAGGACTATCGGTTGCGCGTCGCGCACGTTCTGCGGGATTACGGCATGAACGAGCGCGCGGAAGCTCCGGAGGATTCGCGGCAGTCGGAAATGCGGTAGTGTTCGCGTTCGCTCGAACGGGAGACACTCGTGTATCGCAAGACTGCTGCAGTCCTCATTGGCTTTCTGTGCTCGCTGCTGGCCGGCGCGGCGTCAGCCGCCGAACAAAGCATCGACGCAGTGTTTGCCGAGCACGTCAAAGCAGTACAGACGCGCGATCTGCCGGCGCTGGAGCGGACGATTACGAGGGGTGAACAGCTCACGCTGATCCTGCCGAACGGGACGCAGACTTCGACGCGTCAGGCGTACGTCGACTTTCACAAAGACTTCTTCTCGACCAGGACCTGGACGATTCAGTTCGAGCCCGTCAGCCGCAGCGTCGGCGCAGAGTTTGCCGTGCTGACGACGAAGAGCCTCTATCAGGACGTGGTCGACGGCAAACCGTATCGCAGCCGCAGCTGGGTCACGTTCACGTTCCGGAAGGAAAAGGGTGAGTGGCGGCTGATTCACGATCAGAACACGCGACTGCCGCCCGAGCAGCAGCAGGGCTGACGGCGAGAATCTCGTCGACGGTCAGCAGTCCCATGCAGGGCATCGCGCCGCGCGCACTGACTTCTCCACGCAGCAGCTTGCGCGCCAGTGCGATGGCGGGAAAACACGGGATCTCGGGGCCGCGGTCATTGTCGGCCACCAGCCACCAGGTCCGCGAGATCGATCGTGACTGGGCATCCAGCCCGCGGACGGTTACGTGCATCGCGCTGGATTTCGCTCCGAATCGCTCGACGGCAAGTGCGGTCTTGTGCAGCCGGGGAACGAGCGGCACCAGCGAGCTCAGCAATCCTGCGCGCACGAGCCACGATGCAGCCCACGTCGATAGCATGCCGCTGGTCATGCCGACGCCGGCATGAAACACGACGGTTCGCACGGGTGAATAGCGCTGCGGGAAAAGCTCCAGATCGGGCACGTCGCAGTTTGCGATCCAGCGTGTGCCGACAGAACGCGGATACGTGCGTCGCGTGAGATCCTGCCAGCCGTAAACCGTCCGCCACGCACTATCACGCCATTGTTTGATTGGCTTGCCCGCATAGCCCAGCACACCTTCCATCGTCGCGAGACCCGGCGGCTTCGCGCCGGAGGTGATGCCATGGTCGATGCTTTCGATGACCGAGAACTCAGTTCGTAGCATGTCGACAACTGCAGAAGACAGCGCGGGCACCGAACTAGCCCCACTCGTGACGAGCACGTCGTTACTCCGTGCTGACTGATCGAGCGCGCCGATGCCGCACACGTACGCTCGCGCGTCAGCAAGATCCACATAATGGGCACGCGCTTCGATGCACGCGCGAGCGACCGAGTAGTCCTGCCCTTGGAACGGACCCGCCGTGTGGACGACGACGTTCGCGCCGAGCCGTCGCAACTCCGCTGCAAGATTCGCTGCGCGTCCATCGAGCAACGCAGCCTCTGCGGGACTGCCGATCTCATCCGCAACCGCGCTCGCCTTCTGCAAATCGCGGCCCGCAACGACGACGCGGCAGCTCCGATCGGCCGCCAGTGACGCGACCACTCTTCTCCCAAAATTGCCGTATCCGCCGAGAACGACCGCACACTGCATAGGACGGCTCAATGCAGGAACCGGTCTGCAATGTCAGCAGTCGGCACTCGACACGCAGCACGGCGACCGAACATGCGATAGCGATGGCGCGCGCCCCAGCGATACAGCGGATCTCGGATGAAGCGCGGCACGATAGTCACGAGCAGCGCGACGAACTTCCAGCCGGGCCCGAAGCTACGCAGGATGCGCACGATGGCATCGGTATCCGTGTAACCCTGCTCGCCTTCGAGCAGCAGGAACGACAGTGGATCGACCGGATCGATGCCGTGCTGGATCAGCAGCTCGCGACCGCTCTGTGTCTGCATCGCCGCGAATTTGTAGCGTCCGCGCAGGTCCCGTCGCAGCACGAAATCCACCCAGCGGCTGCACAGCACGCAGACACCGTCGAAGACGATGATGCTATCGGCCATGCTCGGCGAGCCACCCTTTGTAATGCACGAGCAGACCGATGCCGGCCATGCCGGCGCGCGCGTCGAAGCAATAGCGTCCGTCGACGATCGTCTCGAAGGCGCCGCAACCCGCGAACAATGCTTTCGGCACGGGAACGAACAGGAGCCGCGCACCCCGCAGCGTCCACACGATGCGATGCGCTTCTGCCGTCAGCCCGAATTGCAAGACGACCGGCCCGAAGCGTTCCTCCAGAACATCACGCCCGGCACGAATGGTGGACTGCATCCGCTGCTCGCCAAACTGACGCGTCCACGTTTCACGCGATTCAGAACGTTCGCTGCGTTCGATGACGACATGCACTGCGACGTCGTCATGAGATTCTCGCGGCAGCGACGCGAACAGCGCCACGACGCGCGCCAACCAGCCGCGGCCGCTGCTGACACTGCAGCGACCGCTGAATTCCTTGCGTGGACGTGCGTCGTGAATGCCGCGTAACACTGGCGGCAAGCTATCGAAGGCGGGACCGAGAACTTGAGCGTGAACGCTCGTGGCGACCATGACCCCTATTTTATAGGGCCTGATCGCGCTTCGCCTGACTGCGTCGCCAGGTCGCCGGTGGCGCACCGTACTCGCGACGGAATGCGCGAATGAATGCCGTGTCGGTCTGATAGCCGACGCCTTCGGCAATGTGAGTGAGCGGTGTATTGCTATTACGCAGGAGATTCGCGGCCAGCAGCATGCGCCACTGTGTGAGGTACTGCATCGGCGAGGTGCCGACGAGCTCCTGGAAGCGCTCGGCGAGAACCGAGCGCGACGAGCCGGCCTCACGCGCGAGATCTTCGAGCGTCCACGCTTGAGCTGGATGCTTGTGAAGCGCAGCCAAGGCAGCACCGACGATGCGGTCGTTCACGCCAGCGAGCCATCCCGTGCGGCCTTCACCTTGCTGGTGCATGTAGAGGCGCAGTACTTCGATGAACAACACTTCGGCGAGCTTCGCGAGAACGCCCGCACCGCCCGGCCGTGGCGAGCGTGCTTCAGCGAGCGCATAGCGAACCGACGACTCCAGCCACGCGCCGGCGTTCGAGCCACGCACGTTGACCCGCACGACCGGCGGCAATCCAGCAAGCAGCATCTTCGCCAACTTCGCGTCACAGGCGAGATAGCCACACAGGAGCCGCGTGGCCGCTCCCCCTCCACCGAACGTCAGCAACCGCGGACGGCGCGAAAACACGGCGTCGAGGCGCGAGCCTTTCGCCGGCGGCAGACCGGGCTGCGAAGTCATGAGATGAGCGTCGCCCTGCGGAAAGATCACTGCGTCGCCCGCAATCAGATGCAACGGCGGCTGACCGTCCATCTCGACGTAGCACTCGCCTTCGGTGATCAAGTGAAAGATCACGACGCGCTCAGCGCCGGGTTCGAGCAGCGGTGCAACGGAATCAGCACGCTGCGATCGATAGCACCACGGCGCGGTGAACTTCGCGTTGATGAAGATCGCGCCGACCAGGTGCACGACACGCAGCGTTTGCGACAGTGCATCCATCAGCTGTTCGCCACTTCGATGTGCAACCCGACCGGCGTCTCTTCTTGAATCGCGCATGGCACGGGCGAGCACCGATAGCTCTCCTCGACCAGCGCCCGCAACTTTTCCGCAGGCACGCCGTGCGCAGCGATCGTGACATGCAGCTGCACGTCCTGCGGTCCCGCGCCCACGCGTGTGCCGTCGGCTTCAGTCATGCCGAGCAGTCCGCGAGTGTCGGAGCGGCTGCGGGCACACAGCTCGAGTTTCGTCAGTTCGATACCGGCCGCTGCCGCGCCCATCGCAATCCGCGTCGCCGTGCAAGCCGCCAGGCCCGCGCGCATGAGCCAGCCCGGCGTCACCTGGTCGCCGGTGCCGCCCAGCTCGGTGGGCATGTCGGTCGAGATCTCGATGCCCTTGCCGTTGCCGGTAACGATGCGCGTGCTGCCACACCAGCTGGCCATCGCGGGGCTGTCGTCGTGCATGCCCATGTCCGGGCGTCTGCGCAGCACGGTATCGACCCGGTACAAGGCATCCGCGACATATTGTGCCGACATGAATAGAGCTCCGGGCCGTTAGAGTGGGCCGATTCTGAGCGCGCGCGCGCCATAAGCCTAGTGGCCTCGCGCCAGGAGCGGATGATCGGACAGCAATCCCGGACGGCCGGCACAGGCCGCCGGCGCCGCCGGCCGGGCCACGGACGATCGGTCAGACCTCAGCGACGCACAGGCAGGACGCTGTCGTCGAGCATCAGCAGACTGCGGCCCCATGGATGCACGACTGCAACGACGAATTCAACGCTACGGCTGGGACCTGGCGAGCACTGAGTACGATCCTCTGTGGGAGGAACAGCTCACGCCCGCACGCAACGGGATGCTCGCGTTCGCTTCGCTAGCGCCGGGCGAGCGAGTGTTGGACCTGGCTTGCGGCACAGGCCTCGTGACACTCAACGCGGCTCGCAGCGTCGGGGCCGACGGCGCCGTGCTCGGTACCGACATCTCGGGCCAGATGATCGAGATCGGTCAGCAACGCGCTCGCGAACAGCAGTTGTCGAACGTCACCTTCCAGCGCATGGATGCCGAAACCTTCGATCTGCCTCGTGCAAGCTTCGACGTCGTGCTGTGCTCGCTCGGTCTGATGTACGTCCCGGATCCGCAGCACGCTGTGCGCGAATGGTTGCGCGTGCTGAAGCCCGGTGGCCGCGTCGCGATTGCCGTGTGGGGAAAGCGCGTGAACTGCGGCTGGTCGCCGGTGTTCCCCATCGTCGATGCGGAAGTAGATTCCGAAGTGTGCCCGCTGTTCTTCTCGCTGGGCGAGCAAGACGCGCTGGCACAACTGTGCAGCGATGCGGGATTCGAGAACGTCGAGCAACGGCGCATCGCGAGCGTCTTGAGTTACGCGGATGCGGACGAAGCCTGCGACGCCGCGTTCATCGGCGGGCCGGTCGCTCTCGCGTGGTCGCGATTCGATGCCGAGACGCGCACGCGTGCACGAGCCCGCTATAAACATGCGATCGAACCGTGGCGACGCAGCCAGGGCTATCGGATCCCAGGCGAATTTGTAATCGTCGGCGGCAGGAGACCCACATGACCTATCACCAGACCGTAGCAGCGTGCGTGTTCCAGGGTCATGCAGCGGGGCATGATTGCCGCGAGTGCCCGCTCGTCCAGGTGCTCGTCCGCCGGGTCCGCGATCTTGGAATCGAAGACTCGCCAGCGCACGTCGACCGCGAATTGGACAAGTATCGTTCGTTGGCGCGCGTTTTGAATTGTCCGCAGCTCGCCAAGATCAGCCTGGATCACTTCCTAGATGTCAGGGTGCGCGGACCCCATCGCGCCGCCGTCACGCACTCGCCTCCCGCTGCTCGCTTCTCGCAGCTTCCCACACTTCTCGCGCCGCTCCCGCGTTGAGCGCTGCGATGCCAACGCCCGTGATCAGATCCGGCCAGGCCGAATCGAAGAAGCCGGTCAGCGCGCCGGCGACGATGATCGCGCCGTTCGCGTAGACGTCGTTGCGCGCTGAGAGGAATGCAGCCTTCGCCAGACTGCCGCCCTGATGGCGGTAGCGCGCGAGGACCACTGCGCAGACCAGATTTACCGCCATTGCACCCAGCGCGGTCAGCGACAAGGGCACTGCAGCGGGTGGCAAGGGTGACAGGAACTTGGTCGCAGCCACCCACAAGGTCGCCAGCGCGGGGACCAGCAGCAGGAACGCGAGCACCATGCCGACGCGAGCGCGGGCGACGGCCGACCAGCCCAGCGCGATGAGGATCAGGAAATTGACCGAGGCATCTTCGAGGAAGTCGATGCTGTCGGCGAACAGCGCGACCGACGCAATGCTCAGCGCGATTGCAAACTCGACGAAGAAGTAGCCGAGGTTCGCGACGCAAACGAAACGTACCGCCGGGGCCAGCTCTGAAGTACGATCGTCGGCCATGGAGCCGATACTAACACCACGACGCTCCGCCACCGTCCGCCTGACGCACTGGATGAGCGCCCTCGGGATCCTTGCGCTCATCGTCAGCGGCACCGCCATCCTGTTCGCCCATCCGCGCCTGTACTGGGGCGAAACCGGCGCCGTCGGCACGCCGGCGCTGATCGATCTGCCGATCCCGTTCATGCTCGGCCACTCGGGTTGGGGTCGCTACCTGCATTTCCTCGCGGCGTGGGTGTGTCGTGCGAGCGGCATCATCTACATGGTGCACGGCTTCGCCTCACAGCATTTCCGCCGCAGCCTGCCGGCGTACAACACAGCACAGCGCGTGAGCTATTTGTCGATCGTCTTCGTGCTCGGACCCTTGATGCTGCTATCCGGTCTGGCGTTCTCGCCCGCAATCGCCTCGGTGGCGCCGGTGATCGTCAACATGTTCGGCGGACAGCAGTCGGCGCGAACGATCCACTTCTTCGTTGCTGCAGTCATCGTGATCTTCGTGCTCGGTCACGTCGCGCTCGCGTTCAAGGGCGGCTTTCGTGCGCGCATGCGTGGGATCATCTCCGGACGCGAAGTGGAGTCGTCATGAGCAGGATCATTTCGCGGCGGACGATGATTGCGTGCGGCGTGACCGCGGTGGCAGGTGCTGCGGCGGTCCGCATTGCCGGCCGCTACGGTCTGATCCCGCCCGACTCCGGCGGTCTGTACGGCATCGGCGAGACGCTCACGTATGCGTCGCAACGTCTGCTGATCGGCAAGCATGCTCTCGCTCGCGAGTTCAGCCGTAGCGACATCTCGCGCGTGATTCCCGTCAACGGTCCGCCGCCGGAGATCGAAGCCTACGACCGCTTGCTGGTCGGTGGCTTCGCGGACTGGAAGCTGCGCATCGACGGCATGGTCGCGCGCCCTGCCGCGTTCTCGCTCGCTGATCTGCAGAAGTATCCGGCGCACACGCAGATCACTCACCAGGCCTGCGAAGAAGGCTGGTCGTTCATCGCCGAGTGGACCGGCGTGCGACTGTCGCACGTGCTCGAGCTCGTACAGGTCGATCCGCGTGCCCGCTATCTCGTGTTCTTCTCGTTCGACAACTTCTGGGAAAGCATCGACATGATCGATGCTCTGCATCCGCAGACGTTCCTGGCCTATGGCTTGAACGAACGCGAACTGCCGCCCGAGCACAGCGCGCCAGTCCGCGTGCGCGTCGCACGACAGCTCGGCTACAAGAGCGTGAAGTATCTAGCGCGAGTGATTGTGACCGACTCGCTCGAGCACTTCGGCAAGGAAATCGGCGGCATCAACCCGGAGTACGGCTATTCGTGGTGGGCGGGAATCTGAGCTGACTATTTCTGCAGCTGCCACCATGCCGCGAGCGTGGCGAGCTTCTCTTCGGATCGCCACGGTTTGATCCGTCCTTGTCCGAGTGCCGCGATCTGCGTGCGCAGCCGTTGCTCCTGGGTCGATGCAGCGGTCGCCACTTTCGTATAGGCGTCGCGCTCGACGAGCACACCGCAGTCGATGCCTTGCTCTGCGAGCGCTGCCGCCACGACGTCACGAAACAGCTTGCCTTCGAGCGCGTGCACGCGGACGTGAGGATTACCCAGCGAATCGGGATCGATCACGCTGCCGACGACCATGGCGGCGCGCTTGATGCCTGCATGCTCCTGCAGCAGCTTGCCCATCTCGCTGGCGGCAGTCCGGCGCACTTCCTTCACTGCCTTGTCCGACAATGCCGCGCCCTGTCGCTCCGGCAACTCGATCGTCGGATGGTAGGGAAAGCGCGTCTGCGGCAATTCTTCGGTGGAGAGTGCCACGGTGCGAACCGCCTCGATTGCACAGCCCGCACCGCTCCTGCTGACGATGGCTGCAATCGCAAAGCCCGACTTGATTCGCAGGCCGATGGCTTTCATGGCAGCCATGATGGCACCAGAACCTGCCAGCCGCGGTCAAGGTTGTTACGGGGCGGGTGGTCGGGTGTCCATGGCCCGCGCGCCCATCAGCACGAAGGGCAGCGAGTAGTTGCCCTCGTGGCAGGCGAATTCGATGATCGGTTCGCTGGTCAGCCCGAAGCGGCTCTCGCCCTTCCAGGGCCTGGTGTAATAGGTCGGGTCGTCAACCGTGAACTGATAACGCAGCTCGTCGACGGCGGTCCGCGTGATGCGCTCGGTCACCGTGGTGTTCGGTCCGACGAAGAACTCGCTGAGAGGTCCCATGCGCGCCGCGCTGGTCGGCGCGAAGTATTTTGTTTCGATGACCAGAGTCGAGCCTTCCCACCAGCCGATCGAGTCGCCCAGCCAGGAAACGACGGCGGCCGGTCCATGCTTCGCATTCATGCGAATGATGCGGGCCTCGTGCAGCTCCTCGGACGAGATGACTATCGCCTGCGGCGTTTGCACGATCTGGCGCAGATCGTTGGAAGGCATGACGGTCACCGGCGGTTGCGCCGTGATCGCGGACAGGCAGCGCTCCGCAGGCGGCCGCGCTTCCGGACCATCGAACGCGTTCAGGACCGCCACTCTGGCTGCCTTCAGCACCGTCTCGAAATGCTCGTTGCCCGGAATCTTGCCGTCTTCCGGCTCGACGATCACCGAGCTGTGGAACTGGCCGTCGATCGGCTCGATGCTGCGCGCCGAAAAATACTCGGTGGGCTCGCCGGGCAGGCGCAGATTCTCGCGTCGCAGGAGGATGCGCGTCTGCAGCTCCGCCGCTTCCCGCGGCGTGATGACGAGCGTGCGGAAATCGACCGGCCGCTCGAGCGGCGTGATGTTCGTGTGCGACCACACGCCCTGCAGATCGACCTGCCCATCGGGCAATCGCGGCGGCCGGTAACCGCAGGCCTGCATTGCTGCAGCAACGGCCAGCACCGCGCACACATATACATTCCGCACTAACTTCGCACCCACCTCTTCCGTGTGGCGCGATCCTACAGTGAAGAATTGCGGTCTGCTATGACATGCAGCAGGCAGTTCGCGCGGTGTCAGTCCTTCGCGACAGCGGCTAGGTCCAAGGACCTAGCGCTCATCAGCGCAAACGGCAGCGAATAGTTGCCTTCATGGCAGGCGTACTCGAGCATGTGTTCGTCCGAGCGGCTGAAACGCGTCTCGCCTTTCCACGGCTGTGTGTAGTAGCTCGGATCCTCCACCGTGAACGTGTAGCTGAGCTCGTCGGCCGAGACCCGAGTGATCCGCTCGGTCACGACGGTGTCGGGCCCGACGAAGAACAGCATGCCGGGGCCAGCGCGCGCAGCGCTGGTCGGCGCGAAGTACTTCGTCTCGATGACCAGGGTCCCGCCTTCCCACCAACCGATCGCGTCGCCGAGCCATGAGGTGATGGACGCAGGTGCGTGCTGCGTATTCATGCGAATGACACGCGCTTCGTGCAGCTCTTCGGAGGCGATGACGATGGCGTTGCGCGTCTGCACGATCTGCCGCAGATCGGCAGCGGGCACGACGGTGACCGGCGGCGCCGCGCTCGTGGCAGTGAGACAGCGCTCAGCACCAGGTCGCGCTTCCGGACCATCGAACGCGGTGAGCACAGCCGCGCCGGTCGCCTTCGCCAGCGTTTTGAAACGATCGTTGCCCGGAATCCGGCCGTCGGCCGGAGCGGTGATGATCGAGCTGCGATACTCGCCGCGGATCGGCTCGACGCCGCGATCCCAGAAATACTCCGCGGGCTCGCCGGGCTTCGACTGATCGTTGGTCTTCGCCAGGATGCGGGCCTGCAGCTGCGCTGCTTCATCGCGCGTGATGACGAAAGACTTGAGCTCGGCCGGCCGCTCGAGCGGCGTGATGTTTCGATGTGACCACACGCCCTGCAGATCTACCTGGCCGTCGGCCAGACGCGGCGGCCGATAGTCCCCGGCCTGCGCAGTGGCTGCAGCCGCCAGCAAACCGCATACATATATATAGCGCACGAAACCCGTCCCGGCAGCGTTGACGAGCTCATTGTCAGAGCCGCTGCCCGGCGCGGGAACGCACTAAAGTCAGCGAGGATGTCTCACGACTGCGGGGACCGCCTTGAGCCAGCGGCGCACGGCGCGCTTCCCGGCCACGTTGACCGCGAACGACAGTGCGATCAGGCGCAGGTCCAGTAGCAGACTTTGCTTCTGCAAGTACAGACGGTCGAGCCGCCGCGCGAAGCGCGCGGTCGGTCCGGCCATGAGCTGCGACAGGCCCGTGATTCCAGGGTTTCCAGCGAAGCGCCAGTCTTCGGTGGACTGGTGCCAGCCAAGTCGCTCGACGTCGAGCTGAGTGAGCGGCCTGGGTCCGACGATGCTCATCTCTCCCCGCAGCACATTGACGAACTGCGGAAGCTCATCGATGCCCGTGTGCCGCAGCCAGCGGCCGACGCGAGTCACACGCTGCTCCCGCATGCTGCGCAACTTGAGGATGGTGAAAGGATGTCGTTGCCGACCGACGCGCGATTGCTCGAACAATGGCGAGCCGCTGTCCTCCAACCACGTCGCGACAGCCACGCCGGCAACCAGCGGCGCGAACGCGGCGCATGCCGTGCCGGCGACGAGCATGTCGAGCACGCGCTTGCCGACGTAAGGTTTCGGTGAAGTAGCACTCATGCTCTCAGACTCCTGCGCTGACGTATTGACCGGTCTGTGCGTCGAGATGCTGTCTGAACTTGAGATGCCGCTGACGCGAATGCTCGATCAGCGGCCGCCAGACTGCCGCGGTGAGGCGGTTTCGGATGAGCAGATGCCAGAATCGGTTCGATCGCTTGTAGAGATAACTCATCGCCAGATACGCCAGCACTGCTCTGCTGTCGCTCGGTCTGCGTTTCCAGATGGACGTGTGCGAGAACAAGCTGTCGTAGCACCACGCGTAGCCGCGATCGAGCTCCTCGCAGCTCATGTGCTTCGGCTGGAAAACGACGTGCGCGGTGTCGTAGTTGTCCCAGTTCCGATGCAGGATGCGCCCTTGCGTGTCGAGCTGACGGAACAGCGGCGTGCCCGGATACGGCGTCAGAATGTGGAACGTCGCGCATTCGAGCCGGTTCTCTTCGATCCATTGCACGGTACGCGCGAACACGTCGGGACCGTCGTGATCGAAGCCCAGCACGAAGCTGCCATTCACCTGGATGCCGTACCGATGCAGCAGCGCGACGCGACGCGCGTAGTCGACGGGTGCCGGCGTGCGCTTGCGTGCGTCGGTGAGATTACCTTCGTTCAGCGATTCGAAGCCGACGAAGACGCCCGTGCAACCCGACTGAGCCATGTCGCGCACGAGCGTCGGATCGTCCGTCACGTCGATGGTGACTGCTGCGCTCCAGATGATTCCCAGCGGCCGCAGCGCCGCGCACAGCTTGCGCAGATATGCCGGCCGCGAGCCGAGATTGTTATCGACGAAGACGACATACGGTTGCCCGTCGGCAACGATCTCATCGACGACCTGCTGCACTTCCCGCATTCGATAGGGCATGTGCAAGCCCTCGGTGGAGAGATAGCAGAAGCCGCAGCGATTGTGACAACCGCGCGTTGCAATCACACTGGTGGTCGTCAGGAACGATTCGCGCGGCAGAATGGCGCGGCGAGGCTGCGGATCCAACGAGTAGGGCCGCGAGTAGTCGGCCGAGTAGCGCTGCTGCAGCTTGCCCTGCTCGATGTCGGACAAGATCACGGGCCACAATTGCACGCCGTCGCCGATTGCGATCGCATCGGCATGCTCCAGCGCTTCCTCGGGACACGAGAGAACGTGCAGGCCGCCGAGCACGATGATCGAACCGTGCGCGCGATACCACGCGGCCAGCTCGTACGCACGGCGCGCGAAGGTCAGATGCACGCTGATGCCGACGACGTGCGGCAGCGGGTCGACCGGCGGTGATCCCTGCAGGAGATTCTCATCCCAATAGCGCACTTCCCAGTTCGGCGGCGTCGCGCCGGCAATGCTCGTCAAAGCGAGCGTCGGCGTCAGGACATGCTTGCCGAAGCTGGCGCGGGGATCCTTGGCGTAGAACGGATTCACGAGCAGCGCAGAATGCTTCGCTACTGCACGACCACCGCGGATCGGACCGAGCGTCGGCGCAAATGCCATGTCAGCGGGCACGCTATCCATGGCTTTCGAGCGCTCCGAATGTCCGATGACGCGACGCGTACTCTGCGAGCGCCTCGTCGAGATTGCGCGCCGTGAAGTCCGGCCACAGGCAGTCGACAAAATGCAGCTCGGAGTACGCACACTCCCACAACAGGAAATCGCTCAAGCACTGCTCGCCGCCGGTGCGGATCAGCAAGTCGACTTCGGGCGTCGAAGATGTCGAGTGGTCGACTTCGGCCAATCGCTCGAGGAAGCGCGCGCGGTCGAGGTCCGCCCCCGGCCGAGCCCGCCGACACACCTCGATGAGGCTGTGTTGTGCCGAATAGTCCACCGCGATGCGCAACCGCATGCCGGTGCCATGAGCGGTGGCGCGCTCGCTGCTCTCGATCAAAGCCACCAGATCGGGGCTCAGCCGGTCACGACGGCCGATCACGTTCAGGCGGATCGACTGCTCGATGCAACGCGACGTCTGGGTCTGCAAATGGCGCTTGAACAATGCGAACAGGCCGCTGACTTCCGCAGTCGGTCGCTGCCAGTTGGCTTGCGAGAACGCGTAGAGCGTCAGCGTTCCGATGCGACGTCGCGCCGCGGCTTCCACGACCTTGTTGACCGCGTCCGCACCGGCTCGATGCCCGAACGTGCGAGGCAGGCGCTTGCGCAACGCCCAGCGGCCGTTGCCATCCATGATGATTGCGATATGCATTAGAGAGTAATCTGTATTGCAAAGTTAATTGGCAAATTTTTTTAGGCGCGGCGTGTCGCCTTGATGACTGCTTCGACGTGATCGAGATAGCGATGCAGCGCGTTGCGGCCGACTGCCGTAATCCGATAGACCGAGCGCGGACGACGCTCCTCGAACGACTTCGTGCAGGTCACATAGCCCGCTTGCTCGAGCTTGCGCGCGTGCGCGCTCAGGTTGCCGTCGCTGACGTCGAACAACGCCTTGAGCTCGACGAACGTGAGCTCTTCGCGGACTGCCAGCGCGCTCATGATGCCGAGGCGCACACGCTCGTAGATCAGTCGATCGAATTTCCCATCGTCGGCAGAGCTGGCTGCTGCAGGCACCGCGGCCAGCTTGGGCCGCTTGCGCTTCGCCGGCGCGGCTGTCTTGCGTGAATCAGCCTTCACTGCCATGCCCTGCCCGTCGCGTCAGGTAGCCAAAGAGGATGTGCAGGCCGCCGAAGCCGGCGCCGAGCATCGCAATCTGCAGACTCGCCGGCAGCAGCAATGCCACCAAGCCCAGCGCCACGAACGCGCCGCCGAGAATGCCGATCGTCCGCGCCGTTGCGGTGCTGGCGGCAATCAGTCCGCAGCCATACAGCAGTAACCACGTACCGGGAATTGCCCGCAGGTTGTCGCTCGACCACAGAACTGCAGTCATCACTGCGCCGGCGAGCAGCGATGGCAGAAAGCTGATGGCGAATCTGCGAATCGGCGCTTGCCGGAACAGCAGTGCCCCACCAGCGGCGGCTGCAAGAACTGCGGCCACTAACCAGACGATCAGCCAGTACTCACGCATCGCCGGCAGCAGCGAGACGATCGTCGCCAGCAAGCCAACCGTGCCGGAGGCGATACCGGTCGAACCTGGAACTGCCAGCGACGCGGCGGATTCCATGGATGCGCGGATGTAGCGCAGCGTCTGAGCGGCGTGCGAGTCGAGCTGGACCGTATTGGCGGAGTGCATCGTGTTCTTCCGTGGTCTGCCCACGCCGGCGACGCTACGGCCGCCAGCCATGCGCTGTCAAGTACTCTGCATTGCAGAGTGCAGACGAATGATGGCGAATCATGGCGCCCCGGTCGGCGCCGCAGCCTGGAGGTCTTACATGCAGCCATTGTCGCCAGCGCTGACTCAGCGGATACTTGCGCGGTCGGAGGTCTCGGTCCTGCTACGAAAGCGTCGCCGTTCGATCGTTCATCTGCTGTCGCTGGTGTTGCTATGCGCCCAGCTCGGCATGCAGGCGCACGCCTATTCACACCTCAAATCCGATCCCGACAGCGTCCCCGGCACCACGACCCAGCTCTGCGGCCAGTGCGCTTCTTCGGCACCCCTCCTCACAATGGCGAGCGGGTCGCTGTGCCTTCGCGTGCCGCATCTCGCGCAGTCCGAGGCCATTGCTCCGGCCAGCATCGACTCTTCGGTTCATCGCCTCCCCCATCCGGCATTTCGCTCGCGCGCTCCACCCCACCTCCTGTGAATCAGTGATCGCACGACGGCGCTTGCGCCGCGCGTGCACGTTCGCTCACACAGGAGATTGTTTCCATGATGAGTTGCAAAGCCCTTGCGGCGCTGCTGGCGCTCGCGGGGATGACCACGCCGCTACTCGGCCACGCGGCTGACGATGTTGCGAGCCTGCGCGCCGAGCTGCAGGCATTGAAAGACGACTACCACAAACGCGTCGACGCGCTCGAACAGCGCATCTCGACCCTCGAGAACGCGCCCGTCGGCGGGCTTGCCGAAGCGACATCTGCTCCAGAGCCGGCGCCTGCCATGGCTTCGGCGGGTGGTGGCGGTGGCGGCACGGGAACCGCCTTCAATCCGGCGATCTCGCTGATCCTCACCGGCAACTACGCGCACATCGATCAGGACCCCGCGACCTGGCGCATCGGTGGCTTTCTGCCGCCCGAGGGTGAGGTCGGGCCGGGCGAGCGCAGCTTCAATCTCGGCGAGTCCGAGCTGACGCTGAGCTCGAACGTCGATCCGTACTTCTCGGCGCAGATGACGGCAGCGCTGTCGGCGCAGAACGAGGTCGAAGTCGAGGAAGCGTTCTTCCGCACGCTCGCGCTGCCGGAG